>Ga0206123_10004706_pt1 | contig 10556 bp, 11 predicted proteins | sample Helgoland_Spring_2_FD_160086 | JGI IMG/M metagenome (GOLD analysis project Ga0206123, IMG submission 160086) | Pelagic subsurface seawater microbial communities from Kabeltonne, Helgoland, North Sea - Helgoland_Spring_Bloom_20160316_1 | ecosystem: Environmental > Aquatic > Marine > Epipelagic ... | reverse complement strand
TCTTTTATTATTATCCTTTAAAAGATTATTCTAGGATAATAAAAAGAGGGGGGCAAGTAAAATAATTTCTCTAAAGCTTTTTAGTCGCTATTCAAGTTTCTTTGATGAATTTATTATTAATGAATTTAGCAGAAAGCAAAAGGCTGATACTTCACATAAGGGACACAAGGCATTAATGGCTAAGATTAAAGACCATGTTGAAAATAATTTAATAAGATTGGAAAAAATTCATTAATTTTAGATAAATACACTTCATTAAAATGGAAAGATTAATTCTACTTATTTTAAGTATTCTAATAATTAGTAATGTGGTGTTGGCCCAAAATATATCTGTACAAATTAGGGAAAAATTGTACAGCCCATCAGCAAATGCAAAAGTGGACATTGCCAACGCTTTAAACAAAGCGGAAGATGAAGGCAAACATGTGTTAATACAAATAGGTGGAAATTGGTGTGGCTGGTGTATTCTATTGGATAGAAAACTAAATTCAAATGATACCTTGAAAAGTGTCCTGATAAACAATTTTATAGTTTATCATTTAAATTATAGTTCCGAAAACTATAATGCTGATATATTGGATTCACTGGGGTTTCCACAACGATTTGGATTCCCAGTATTGGTGGTTTTAGACAGTAAAGGAAATAGACTCCACACTCAGAATACTTCATATCTTGAAGAGGGAAAAGGTCATCATACTAAGAAAGTATTGGCATTTCTTAATAATTGGTCTCCTGCCGCTCTAGATAAACATCAGTATTGATGACAACTAGAGATCATCACAGATCAAAAAAACTAGATAGATTATAAATCCTAGCCTGTATACCGTCAGCAAAAAGTGAACTAATAAGGGTTAAATTATAAGAGCGTTTTTTAAACAGTGTAAACACTTAAATTTAACTACAATGGGAAAGAAGAGAAATGTAAGTTCATTAATTAGTGAACTAAAAAGGAAGACACGCAAGGCGTATAATTCAGAGGAAAAGATCAGAATTGTAATTGAGGGTATCCCAAGTGTGTTGAGTATTGCTTAAATCTGTCGCAAGGAAGGCATTCATCAAGCAAACTATTACAAGTGGAGTAAGGATTTCATGGAAGCTGACAAGCACAGGTTAAATGGCGATACCATGCGAGAAGCCAATACCTCAGAGGTTCAAGAATTTTAAGTTGACACGAAGGGAACACTGAAGAAAAAAAATTACATGCACATGTGGTATGACATACCTCAAAATCCAAAACAATTTAAAATTGGACATGAATAAGATTGTAAAAAATTTAAGAATGCTTTTCAGGGAAGAGTTGTTGGTTTTGGAAACTATAATTTGCAAAGACCAGATAATACAACACATTGGGTAGCTCTTACAGGAAAAAATCGTGAGGACCAAATGATACTTTACGACAAATTGCAAAGTAACAATGAGTTTACAAAACTAATCGCTGAAAGAGGTAATCATTTAGCTGTTAAAGACTAGGTAGCAGAAATTCTTAAAGTGTATAAATAAAATAAATAATGTAAAAGTTTAAATCAACTCCTAGGGTGTGGTGACTTTAGGAGTTTTTTGTGATTGGTTAAAAAAGTATTAAATTGGTGACAATTTAAGCGGTAAAACTTAAGCGGTAAAACCTTCGACCTTTCAACATTGCATTATGAAAAATTATTTAATGCTACTCTTATTATTTGCCACTGTTATCGGTATTGCTTTATTGAACATGACTAAGGACCCCAAACCGACCATTAAAATGGAACAACCGTTGCTGGTGGAAGCTGAAGTTAAAAAAGAGGTAAAAAAAGAAATAATACCTGAACCCGTTATTGAAGAAGTCATTGAACCTGAAGTTAAGACAGATCCCCCTGAACTGAAATCTGTACTACAAACAATTGGAACGATATCCGTAAAAGGTCAGCCATTGGATAAATATTATTTAATTGTGGCTAGTTTTTTAGACAATGACTTGGCTTTCGATTATGCTGAAAAATTGATTTTATCGGGGTCAAATGTTATCATCATTCCACCTTTTAGCACGAGTAAACTTACTAGGGTAGCTCTTCTCGAATATGAAACCCTTGACAAAGCGAATATTGGATTGGATAAATACAAAGATGAATTCGATGACAAGTTATGGGTATTAAAATATTGATCTTAAAGCAGTCAAGTCTTCTGTGAAAAGAAGAAGACGATTGGTGGTTTAAGATCCAAATGTCTCAAAATCAGGAGTATCAATACAGCAGTCCCCTTTCAAATTCATATCGGCAAACACATATCCCGTTCAATCCACTGATACGCACTTACATAGAATTTACACTTTTTTTTCTTTTATTGCCTCTTATCTTGTGGGTAGTTTAAATCCATTACAAAAAATTAATTTAGGCTCAAGCAATACTTTCGAATGAGTATAATTCACTAAGAATGGGAGATTTTTATTAGTTTTGATTTCAACTATGAAATACTATAAATACCTCCTACTCTTGAGTATTCTTTGTTCACTTGTAATTTTCACCGATTGTAGTGATATGGTTGGTGATAGTTCACAAAGTTTAATTTATTTAGATGAAAATGGGATAACTATTAAAGCATATGAAAATGCTGTAGTCGGAGAATCATATGGTTTGAATGGGATTAATTATTTGGTAGTAGATTCGGCAATGCTTTATCAAATGGTAGATGAAAATGAGGACGTTTCAAAGGTTGTTACGACTAAAATTACTAGAATGCTTTATTTATTTTCAGATTCTGTTGATCATTCTTTTAACCAAGATATCGGCGCTTGGGATGTCGGTAATGTAACAGATATGTCGGCGATGTTTTTTGGAGCAGAATCTTTCAATCGAGATATCAGCTCTTGGGATGTCAGTAATGTTACAGAATGCAGTGCTTTCAGATTTAATGCCACCTCTTGGACAGAACCCAAACCTAACTTCACTAACTGTACAGAATAAGCCTCCTCAGAAGATTAATTGAACTCGAAAATAATCATTATAAGAAACCAATAAATAACAAGGTAGCCAGGACTGAAAAAATATCCAGCTTTTAGAAAAGGCTAATCTCACTTACTTAATATGAAAAAACGATATCAGCTTTGGAGCTCTCTTCAATCAATTGCTTAGGATAGCTCCAAAATATTTTAGATACATCAATTAAATGTTCTTTGTAATTATCTTGATTTACACCATAAGTAGCAAAAGAACCCTCTGAAACATGGATAATCCCACCATTTTTAGAAAACTCAAGTAATGAATTTTTTGCTGCCTCACTTATTTTACTAGTCCCTCCACCGTGAGGAGTAACAGTGTGGAGATTCTCTATTACTTCTTTAATTAAGATTCTTGTACCATCGCCAGCCGCAAAATAGGTTACACTGTGCCCTTGTTTAAGTGCTTCACTTGCAGCAAAAATTGACATCATTGCAGCACTTGGATTAATCTTTGGATCAGAGGTAAGATGTATAAAATAGCTTTTTGTTTTCTTTTTTATTTCCATTAAGTCATTATTATTACAACTACTGATTAATGCTCCGAAGAGTAAACTTAATATAATTTTTTTCATTTCAATTGGTTTATAGTTAACATTTAAGTTTAAAGATCTATTAAACTGGCTAAAAAAAAGATGAAAAAAGTTTTATTTTTATTTACGTAGTTTATCAACCATTGCGTAGATCTGGCCTTAATCCTTTCGGTAATGTATTTGTACTCGCTATATAAGAACTAGAAGATACTGGCTTTATCATGTAAGGAGATTATGACTTTATTCTAGTCAAGGTAACACACAAAAAGCGAGCGCGTGGCAAGCTAAAAGTAATCGATAAGACTGAGGATTATTATAGGGTTGGACTGCTCAAATGTGAGATGCATGAAGCCGTTCTAAAGGAGATTAATAGTACTTGCGGATGTTTCTCTAAAAAGGTAATATTGGGAGAGTTTGAGGCTTATTTTGAGGTGTTAGAAAGGGTAGTATTTCATGAGGTATTGAGGTGAGGGGGATACTTATTTTTGAATGAAGCATAAAAAGAATATCCAATATTCTTTTCGACAAAAAGTTTTGGTCAAGAGCTTTTTTGAATTTAGGCATAACTTCTAGAGTGTAGTGATTCTAGGAGTTTTTTTTGCCTATTTAAAAAAGTATTATGTTAGTGGTTAACTTTCAGTTGTAAAAATCTTCCACTTTTCAACATTGCATTATGAGAAATTATTTAATGCTCCTCTTATTATTTGCCGTTGTTATCGGAATTAGTTTATTGAACATGATTGAGGACCCAAAACCGACTGCATTAATGCTAGGTAAGTCAGTCATTGAAGCTGAGGTTAAAAAAGAAATAATACCTGAACCCGTTATTGAAGAAGTCATTGAAGCTGAGGTTAAAAAAGAAATAATACCTGAATCCGTTATTGAAGAAGTCATTGAACCTGAAATTAAAACAGATCCTCCTGAACTGGAATCTGCACCAAGAGCAATTGGAGCAATATCCGAAATAAATCAGCCATTGGATAAATATTATTTAATTTTGGCTAGTTTTTTAGACAATGACTTAGCTTTCGATTATGCCAAAAAATTGATTTTATCGGGGTCAAATGTTACCATTATCCCACCTTTTAGCACGAGTAAACTTACGATGGTGGCTCTCGAATATGAAACCTTTGACAATAAGATTTTCTTTATTCCAACTCGGAGGATCTATTTAAAGGTTGTAGATGATGAAATTATATCTAATATTGGACTGGATAAATACAAAGATGAATTCGATGAGCAGTCCTGGGTATTAAAATATTGATCCTAAAGTGTTCAAGTCTGCTTATCTTTAAATTTTCTAAATAAAAAAAATGGCTAGAAGAGTCCCTAAAGCTGTTTATTATCGCTTTTTTACACTTATTGGTGCTTTGCTACTGTGGTTACAAGTTTAAAATACGATGAAGATAGAAGCAAATATTTTGCTTTCTTTATGTCTATCGCGCATACTGTAATTCTTGCAATATTTACCTACACGTCAAAAAAAAAGACGATTGGTGATTTATGACCCACAGGCTTCACATTCAGTATAATCGATGTCGCGGGTTACTCTGGGCTGTAGTGTCTCAGGAGTTTTTTAACAATTTTTAAGAGGACACTCAAGAAAAATAGAACTGGCCTCAACAAATTTATAAGGGATTGATTAGTTGGTAAGGGGTATGATAAAGGAAATTTTTTTCAATTTTCTTTCTTCCGTTTTAATTATCACTTTTCTTTTGTTAAAAATAGTTCAGGCTCGCAGATATTCGTTTTTATTTATTTTCAAAAATTCAACTTCCAAAGGCTTCATATCAGGATCATCTCCAGACCTCATATAAGCTTCTATAACATTCTCTTTCCTTCTAAATTAAGAATAAATATCAATACTAATACGTCTTCACATTAGCTTTAAAGATTGTCTATGGCGGGGTTCTATTAGCTCTTCTAACGTACTCATTTAAAGATAAAAGGAACCCTACCTACCATTAAGAAAGGCTTTATAAGTCAAATACCAAATAACCCCGTACTCTTATCATTACAGATTTTTGGTTTTTAGAAAGACTAGATTAATTTCGCACCATGAACCTTGAGGTAGGCTGTTACATTATTAAACCACGAAGTGGACGGGCATCGAATAAATTCCATTATTTGCGTGTATTTATAGAAAACAAAAACAAATACGTTCAAATAGATGATAGTATTCCAAAAGAAGCAAACGAGGATATGCAAATACTATTGAAGTCTTATAAACTTGTCAAGAGAACGGTTTATCATAATTCAATGGAAAAATCGCTAGAAAAAAGGTTAAAAAAAGCTTGTAAGCAAAAGTTTGGAGTTTCATTTAAAGAGATAGAAGCTTGTTCAGCACACAACAAAGATTATTTGTTAATGAAGCGTAATGATGAGGTTTTCCTTTTTATAGAATTCAATTCATATTTTGACATCGTTAAAGCTTCCATAGTCAAAGGGATGGATGGTCAGATAAAAATTCCTTGGAATGTTTTAGTGAAATCTGAGATTAGTTGTTGGCAAGAAAAACCACAATTTAGGAGTGTTCTATGGCAATCCTTAGATGCGGATGAGCGTGAATTTTATCGATCGACAATACCACCTAATGAAGTGATGAAAAAGGCTGATTATTGGGAGACACTTTATTCTAATTCAGAGGTATATCAAAAGGGTTTAAAGGCTCTCTATAATACCTTACCTAATCCTGATAAACTTGTTACTGAAATAATAAAGATTGGCTCTAATGAAAATTTTAATGAGCTTTTAATTGATTGCAAAAAGATTGATGAGATTAAAATGTTTTTAGAGAGTAAAAATCAGTCTACAATCAAAATTGCCGATCAAGTAGCCGAGATGAAAGAATATTATGTTGACATATATAGAACAACAGGATCTGGTTATCCACATTTCTATGATCATTTAATGGAGGTGAAGAGTAAGTAATTACTTATCTTCCAATGTTGTCTAAAATAAAAGAACCAAAAATCATATAAGTATAAGTTCTTTTCATCGCTTGATAGCTCATCTTTCTTTTCATCTGAAACCTCGATTTTCTTAAAATGTTGCCAAGTCTTTTTGTTTACAATTTTTTGATATTTCTTACGAAGAGGGCTTTGTATTCAATCTTAGTATAGATATATAATCTTTATAAAATTAATAAAAAGATGTATAAGGCAGAAGGATGTACAGAGGGGTAAAGTATTTGGAGTTTCTTATAGATTAGATGATAAGTAAGAACTTATGCCAGATGTATGCAGCCGTTTTAATGGAGATTAATAGTACTTGCGAGTGTTTCTCTAAAAGAGATAATATTGGAGGAGTTTGAGGCTTATTTTGAAGTGTTAGACAGGGAGGTATTTCATGAGGTGTTGAGGTGATATTAATCTTTCATTTTAGATCAAGGCATAAAGGAATGTCCATCGTTTTAATTCAACAAAAAATTTTGGTCAAGACTGTAACCGTTTTATTAGCGGTGATTGTCATATTAATGAAGTTGGTATTGAAAACCTTGAACAAGGTGCTTCAAGAATAATTGATAAAACTTGTAAACCAAATAATGAAGTTAATATTATAAAATTTGAACCAGGAAAATGCGCTGTGAGAAGATATGAACTAAATTCATTTTTTGAATTCAAAGACGTTTGGACAGATATGAAAAGCTATACCGACAATCACAAATTAGAATTTTCGATGGTGGGTTATTTTGAAGTTTACCAGCCAAAAAGAAATAACAAAACGGTTGTAGACATCTGTATCCCATTGAAAGAGTGTTAAATTTGAGCATTTAGTATGCTTAAAAACACTCTATTCTAATTTAACCCTTAGTTAGTTCACTTTTGCTGACGGTACACCACAGGCTTCACACTCATGATCATCAATGGAGCATTCCCCCCTTTCAACTTCACATCAGCAAACACATAGGCAGTTAAATTCATTAATACGCACCTACATAAAATTTGTGCTTTCTTCTGCTTATATAACTTCTTGATTTTGTCGTAGCTCAAATCCATGACACAAAATTAATTTGGACTTGAGCAAAACCATCGGATGAGATTAATTCACTAAGGGTAGAAAAAATTTAGTAACTTCAAATGCCAAAATTGATGACTATGAAAAAAATTACATTACTATCTATAATTTTATTTGCATTTTCTTGTTCAACTATCAGCGAGAGAGAAAAAACAATAAATAGCACTGAAGAAATTGCATTGAAAGCATATAATGCTCAGATGACTGGAGATATTGAAACATTTAAATCTTCACTTAGTGAAGATTTTACTTTTACATTATAATGGTGAACTTGATATTTCCCAAACATATGATTGGGATGAATATATGAAATTTGCTACCTATTTTGGCTCCTTACTTAAAGGTGAAGTAGATACTAAATTTGGTGAAATTATTGCTGGGGAAAATACTGCAATTGTTTTTACAAATGGGAAAATGGAAGGTATTGGAGGAAAATATGAAAATGAGTATGCAATAAAATATACGGTTAACTCAGAAGGAAAAATATCTAATATAAAAGAATGGTTAAGCGATATTCTTCTGGCTAGTCAACTTTATGGACAGCAAATTGAAGGAGTACATGTAAACCCAAAAAAGAGGTTCTAACGGATGAGAATAATTCATCAAGGTGAAAAATTTATTAGTTTACATAAACAAAACCAACCATTGTGAAAAGCATGAAACACCGCCTCTTCTTAATTATTTTCACTAAAATAAATTTATAAGGTAAAACCATGCATAATGAATTTTAAAAAACACGCAGCTTTATTTTTGCTCCTTTCCCTTATTTCAAAATGCTTTTTGTTGGCACAAGAAAAGCATTATTATCAAACAGATTTTTCAACTTTAGAATTTGAAACGCGTAGGTCAAAAATATTTAATAAAATCGGAAAAAATGCCATTGCCTTGATTCAAAGTGCACCTAGTATTGCCGGATTTAAAGTATTTAGACAAACAAATACTTTTTATTATTTATGTGGTCTGGAAGAAGGGCATGCCTATTTGTTATTGAATGGGAAAAATAGAAGCTCCACCCTTTATTTACCGCACCGAGAAGAAGGGCGAGAACGTAATCAAGGGAAAATATTATCTGCTGATGATGCTGATCTCGTCAAGAAATTGACAGGTGTCAACCGAGTTCGACCTCTTGAATTCCTTGGAAAGGACCTTGTCTCCACAGGACTTATTAATGGAAGAACTCCCATATTATTTACTCCCTTGAGTCCCGCCGAAATGGGTAATGACAGCAGGGATGAGATACTTTATGGTCATGCACGCGCTGCTGCCGATCCTTGGGATTCCCAAGTAACGCGTGAAGCGCGATTCAAAAGGCTACTGAACGACCGCTTTCCTGAATTTGATATCCGTGATCTCTCGCCATTATTGGACTCAATGCGATTGATAAAAAGCCCAAAAGAAATAGAGGTTATCCGGAGGACAACTCATATTGCGGGTTTAGCAATTATTGAGGCTATGCGATCTACTAAACCCGGAATTTATGAGTATCAATTAGATGCTGCTGCAAAGTACATTTTTTATCAACATGGAGTTCAGGGAGATGGCTATCCAGCAATTATAGGAGGTGGTACCAACGCATATATGGGACATTATTTTCGGAAAACAGATGTATTAAGAGCAGGTGATTTAGTCCTAATGGATTATGCCCCTGATTATCATAATTATACGAGTGATGTGACTAGAGTTTGGCCAGTTAATGGAACATTTGACAAAGGGCAAACTGCATTATATGAATATATTGTAGCCTATAGAGATGCCCTTTTTAAGTATCTAAAACCAGGTATTACCTCAAATGAAGTTTTAGATAAAGCCGCCGCAGAAATGCAAGAATATCTTGTGGGAAAAAAATTTGCAAAACCATCTCATCTAAAAGCTGTAAAAGAAGGACTTAGGTTTAGAGGTCACTTTCAACATCCTGTTGGCATGGCTGTCCATGATGTGGGACGCGTACATCATGTCCCTTTAGAGCCTGGTATGGTTTTCACTATAGACCCTATGATATGGATACCCGAAGAAAAATGGTATATCAGGATTGAAGATGTTGCTGTTATTACCGAATCAGGTGCAGAAAATTTGAGTGCTTTTGTACCTTCTTCAATTGTAGATATTGAAAAAATAATAAGGGAAAAGGGTTTAACGGAATTTAGACCCACTCAATCCTTACCTCTAAACACAAAAAAAGAATAACTCACTGTTATAAATAAAATCAATTCAACACAGTTGAAATCATAATTTTATTCAAAAAATATTGTGTGAAAATCTCTCTATTCGTGCGTAAGAATACATAATACAGGTAGTGCTGATAAGATGTATGTTAGACTAAAAAATAGTAAAAAAAACTTTCTTCCAATGGGGAAATTTTAACTAGTAAAACACCTTCCTCTTTCTTGATTTTCTACCACTTGATTCTCCTGTCAAATTAAATAAGTTAGTATATTCAAAAATACCAATCAAATTACCAAAGTGTATGTCGTCAAATAAAAGTGGATTTTTTCAGTTATAAATTAAGCGATTGTTGAAACTAATCTAAATAAATATTTTGATTCTGTTTTTCCCGTTCAATTAAAGTTTGTTGTTTGATTCTTTTCCTGCGCCTAAGTTTTCGTTCTCCAGTGCCATAATAGACCTCAGAAGGAGTTTGGAGTTTTGATAGTTTCCATAATGGGATCTGTAGCATTTGAATTTATTTTAAACATTTCTCTCTTGCCATCCATCATTGGCATGGGTCCTATAATCTGGGCTGGCTGTGAAACAATTCAAGGTATTCTTAATGAAAAGTATTTTAAAAAATATTCTGAAAAAGTAAAAAATGGAATTAATGTATTGATTGTTGCCGTCACAATCGGAATGTTCTGTATTTTTATTTGAATAACCGATAGCGAGCATCTAATCAATGGAGCAACTTCCCCTTTCAAATTTATATCCGCAAACACATGCCCAGTTGAATCCACTGATACGCACCTAAAGAGAATTTGTATTTTTTCTTCTTATACAGCTTCTTGACTTGTGCGTAGCATAAATCTCTTAAACAAAATTAATTT
>Ga0206123_10004705_pt1 | contig 10557 bp, 3 predicted proteins | sample Helgoland_Spring_2_FD_160086 | JGI IMG/M metagenome (GOLD analysis project Ga0206123, IMG submission 160086) | Pelagic subsurface seawater microbial communities from Kabeltonne, Helgoland, North Sea - Helgoland_Spring_Bloom_20160316_1 | ecosystem: Environmental > Aquatic > Marine > Epipelagic ... | reverse complement strand
AGGTTCCAAAGCTTCAATCCAGAGCGCCACTTTGCAAAGCTCGACAGCCATCGGATTGCGGTCAGAGCCATAGATACAATTAATAACAACTTCACGAAGTGCATGTTGAAAAATTTCTTGTGATATTGCGCCAGGCATTCGATGGCGGGCAATTCGACCTGCTGCTCGACGTGCAGCACCCAATAGGAAATGCCCAGACCCACAGGCTGGATCAATAATTGCTAGCTTTAAAATTTCCGATACAGGATCATTTGGATTACGTGCTTCAGCTGCATCTAAAACAGGATCCAGTGTTGTATCCAAAAGAAGCTTAACTAGGGAGTCAGGTGTATAATAAGACCCTGAGACTTTGCGAGCATTGCCTTTAGTTGCGTCGCCTTCTGCGAAAGTGAAATCTCTACCTTCAAGGTTTAATTCAGGCGTTAGCTCCAAAAGACTTTCATAAACTGAACCCAGTTCTTCGGTTTCCATGTCACGCCAGTTGACCTTTGTCATTACTTCACCCTCGGGTCTAAACCATGAAAGGTGCCATATAGCCTTAAGAAATTTTTTATTTTCGATTTTTAAGGATGTTAGATTTAATAATTTTTGTGGCTCAAACAATCCACCCAGTGCAACCAAACCTAATGCAGTTTGGCCATCTGCAAGAGCATTGAAAAGCGATTTTACTCCTTCCCAAGCGTCAATGTTCTTGTCTAGAGATGCATTGCGTACTGAGCGCTCTCTGAGGCGGTGCAGTGAGTACCCACCAAGATAAGCTTTCTTTACGGTCTCAGGCGCATTTGCTGTGTGTAGCAAGTTTCTATCCTCAGCAGCAAAAAGAAAAATCAATCGATAAACTAAGCGAAGAAGTTCTTCGTAATATTCTTGACGTTTTAAATGTCCAGAGTGAAACTTGTCTCTCAGTTCTGAGTTTGCCGGATGCTTGATGAATCCACGTCCTAATTCAATTAGAGCCGCCTCTACTCCTAAACGCAAATTATCTTTTGCTGCAGCACCATCTAAGCGGCTGCGTTCTTTCCAGTTTTCCAATGGGCAATCTGAGGGGCTTGTGCCAGCAACCCCAAAGCGAGATGCATGAAGGAATAACCAAAGAGCTGAAAAATCTGGAAATAACCCTTCAGAAAAAATCTTTTCTAAGTTTACCTCAATCCAAGCTGGTCGAGTAAGGCTGGCATTATCACGTAATAGACGCAGTGTTGTTCCATCACATATTATTCCCCAGAGTGCGTCCTCATCAGCATTTAAATATTCTTGGAGTAATTGGGTCGCTGAACGTTTTCGAGTACCATCACCAAATTGAGAGAGAGCTTCATCAATCCCTAGTTTGCGACTATCGGTTGAGGCAGAAGGAGCGATTACAACTGGAATTCTTCCACTTTCAGCAGAAAAATTAATGGGAAACGAGCGTTCTAAAAAAATTTTAACAGTCGACTTTTCTAGTGTAGTAAAGCCAAAGCAATCCCCCAACAAATTTTGAACAAATCCAATCGGTGCAGAAGTATTTGTCTCCTTCGCCACCTCGAAGCTTTTCCAATGTGCAAGTGCAATTTGATAAAATCTGGCGATTTCGTCACGAAGCTTCAAACCTTTTGGAATGTTGTAGCTTTGATCCGACTGATTAGCGGCATCACCAGCAGCAATTTGTGCAATAAGATCTGTTGGTAACAGACCGCCAGATACTTCAATTGCAGCAAAATCAAGTCGATTTGATCGTCTGGATTGCTTTCGTCGTTTTACCAATCTTGCCATTTATTAATCCTCACAACCCTGGCATTAGGACATAAAGTCCAATGATATCCACTGGGGTGATTGCACTTACTCTCACTTGTCCTTTTGAGCCCAATGCTTGGCGTACACGAATGTGATCACCAGCTAAAACTTCAGAGCGCTGTAATGCAAAATTTTTCAGCTCAGGCTGGATGTCGTTTAGAGCGCCTAAAGCCCGTTCAATTTGACCACGCTGGGAGTTTACTTCAAGATTCTCCCCATCAGCATCAAGAATCTGAAATGCATCATCATTCCACTTGATTGGTGATTTTGATAGTGCACTGAAGGCAATCGCTGCAGACTCCTCTGCCATTGCAAACTTAGGTCCTAGTTTCCCACGTGAATCAATGCGATGGCGAACTCGCAGCAGAATAAGCCAAGTAACCTCATTAACAGCATCACTTTCCCAAGCCCCAAGCCTTGGCAGTGTAGAGAGTAAATCTAAATCAGCAAATTCATCGAGTGCTTGTTCGAGAAAAGTCTCAGCAAGTACAGCCGGCAGTGCATGCGCCCGATGAATTGAGATTGCTCCACTTGGTGGACGTGCAGCAAAACTTACTTTCATAGGCTTAATATCTGCATCTTCGATCAAGCTTTCAGAAATAAAACGTTCTTTAATGTGGTCTGGAACCAAATGAAGGGATGCCTTGTACGCACCAGATTTAAGAGTTTCAAGTGGTTGCCCTAGGCGCTTCAAAGCCTGAAAAACAAACCTTTCAGTATCCTCATATCCTCCAAGAGCTGTCTGAGTGGCTTCCCACTCTACGGCAACCTCTTCAGGTTTGAGTGAATTTTGAGCAAAAATTGTTCGGGTTTTCTTTTCCTTTTCCGATGCATTTACCCAGGCCATATCTATCAGGCGAGCCTCTTCTGAGTCTGAGAAATCCAGATCAAGTGCCATTTGAGATTGGCCTCTTGCTCTAAGCATAACAGCCGACATAAGTGCTTTGGTTAAACTGCCTTGATCATCAGGTAGCGGTACTCTTACACCTGTTTGTTTTGCAATAGCTTCAGCTTTCCGGATAATAACTTCCAAAACTGCACCATCAACAGGATTATTCTCTCCATAAAGTAAAACAGTACGAACGACTGGTGCTTTTTGCCCAAACCGGTCAATTCGACCTTCTCGTTGTTGGTGCCGTGTCGGATTCCAAGAAAGATCATAATGTATAACTGCATCAAACCACGCTTGCAGATTGATACCTTCTGAAAGGCAATCAGTTGCTACCAAAATACGATTTTCATGTTCTCCAAGCTCTTCGACCCGAATTTCACGCTCTTCTGATGGCATTGAACCTGTAATCACTTCAACGGTATATTTCTTTGCAAATTTTTGAAGTGCAGCTCCAATTTGTTCTGCTGTGGCTATATACCTGCAGAAGATAACGGGTGAATGTCCCTTTGATAGCATATCGTTCAATGCAGAAGTTAGTGCTTTAAATTTAGGGTCATTATCAACTTCATTTGAAAGCCTATCTGCAGTAGTAATAAGTGCATTAAGACTACCATCTTCAATTCCTATACCTGGCTCTAAATCATTCTCTGATAATTCTTCATCATCAAGTGTTTGGGCAAGTAATTCAGACTCTGATACAGAATTAGGATCTAATTTTGCTCTAGTTTTTAACGCTCGAGCAGCAGCGGCTGGACTAGATCCTACACATCGCATTAATGCAAGTGTGCCCCAAAATGCTAGACGTTTCTTTGTTTCTCCCTCAACTGATTCAATAACTTCAGCGCAATAATCTAAAATCTGACCGTAAAACTCTTCGTATTCGCCTGTCAGTCGGTATTTCAACTCTGAAGTTTCGTGTTGCGGGAAAAGACCTGGTTCTTTCCAAGCATCAATGTCACCTCTGCGACGTTGAATAAAATGAGTTGCAAGACGTTCTCTAAGCTGCCTTTGCTTTTCGGCTGGCGCATCCTGTAGAGCTGAAAAATCCTCACTTAATAATCCCAATAAGTTGTGAAAAGCAGTTTCATCACCTGAGTGCGGCGTTGCGGTTAATAGAAGCAAGTTTCGCTCTGGATCATCTGCAAGTGATCTCACTAACTCATAACGCCTTTGTCTTCCACGTCCCGTACTAACTGCAGAGTGAGCTTCATCAACAACAACCATATTTGGACATGCTCTTTTAAAATCAAAAAAGCGTCGTTCACTTTTGATAAAGTCCATTGAAACTACTGTAAAAGGATATGCTTCAAATATTGATACTGTATTGGGAAGATTACGTTCTAATCTGGCTGCTTCAGAAGCAGTGACTGGCGTTGCAGGAATAGAGAACTTACTTTCCAGCTCTTTTGTCCATTGTTCAACAAGATGAGGCGGACAAAGCACTGTAAATCGATCTATTTCTCCACGATCCATCATTTCACGTAAAATTAAGCCGGCTTCAATTGTTTTACCAATACCAACATCATCTGCGATGAGAAGTCTGATTACATCTTGTCGAAGTGCCATCATCAGTGGTGCTAGCTGATATGCCCTAGGTTCAAAATTAATTCGACCAGCCGCACGAAATGGTCCAGCACCTCGTCGCAATGATAATCTAAGGGCATCTCTGAGAAGCTGAGCCGCATCTCTTCCACCTATTTTCGAATTAAATTTGGGGGGAGCAAAGGATGCATATGAAACAGGATCTTGTTCAAGTTCAGGTATTATTGTTTCTAAGTCAGCTTCTGATCCTGATAATGGCCGAAGAGTTAATGTATTTGAGCTCTCAACAACTACCCATTCTCTACCTCTGGCACTTACCAACTCTCCAGGAGAAAACTGTTCTGCAACACCCATACTTTACTCCATTAAAACTAATTTAAGTTTATTAAACAAAATTAGCTTTTCCTCTGAATCTTTGGGGATAATAAAAAGCCGCACTCCTTTGGCTTCAAGAGTTTGTTGCAATTCATTAGTAATAAGGTCTTCTTCAACTGCAACAATTCTTTTTTTACGCCACACAAGTGGTATGTTTATCTCAGAAACTTCAAGTGCTACTTCATCAGGGCTTGGTAAGTTATCAATATTCACCTGTTTTGGTTCAGAATTTTTATCATTATCATCTGTTTTAGGAACTAATTGAGATGGGTTTTTTCGAATTTCTTTAGGATCTGATGATGTGCTAAAAGCAAGACGCAATAACATTTTTTGCATCTCTTTATCTCGGCGTTCAATATTTTCATGGTCAGGTTGATTAAAATAAGAAAGTACACATCTATAACAGCCAGCAACACAATCAACATCGCTATTCTGTGAAAGTTTTAAATAATCTTTGTTTGCATCCATAAAGCTTGAGGAATCAAAGTGCATTATTTCGAGCGCTTTTCGGGCAACTAAAGAAATACAATGTTTTTCAGAAATCATTTGCCCTAAAGCACCAGCTCCACCTTCTGCAGCTTCATAAAAGAGTAATGCTCGCCTATCATTGCGAGAAGGTGTTGGCTCAACCAGAATTTCGCCCTCTTCAAGTTGGAAAACTGCCTCCATTCCACGTGCTAGAGCATGTTGGATTGTTGTTAAAGTTTTATCTAAATTTTCACCAAGTTCAGATAGCCATTTATCATTAAAGCGAATAAGTAGTGCATTTTTACGATCTTCAACTAATGGAACAATAAGCTGACTAATCTGATCAGGGCGTTCTTCTTGACTTCCATCATCTTTTGGCTCGCCTACCCATACCCCAGTCTTTGGGTTAATAAAAAAACCAACCCTTGATTTTTCTTTTCTCCGTCTCAATCCTTTATTTATTCGACTTATATATGCAGCTTGCGCATAATTAATTTCGATAATATCTCCATTATCATCTGAGACTTTCATAGTGGCTGTATAACTTGACGCATCAAATGCAAAAGTTGTTTGCAATTCAAATCCCTGTCTCTTTCGTTCTTCATCATTTGATGTAATACGATCTGCTGGACGTGTTCCTACATTTTCAATTCTATAAAGATTAGTTAAAGGAACAGATTTACTTAATGCCCCATCACAGACATGGCACTTTTCTGGATGTTCACCATCATGGCTAGCACCACAAGATGGACACAGCGCTCTTGATTTAGTGTTGAGATAACCATCTTCCCTCTCTCCAGCCTCTTTTAAGAGTGCTCTGTCAACTCGGAATGCACGCCCTTCATGATATACAAGACTTTGTGGGCCAAACTCAGATATTGCAAGAAAGCGAGCACGTTGAATATAGCGTTGGTTACGACCGTCTTGTCCGCCTTGCACATAAGCCATCAGTGGCAATCGAGGGAAATTATATCCAGGAAGGAAACCTTCGGTTGCTAGGTAACGATAAATATAAAAATCGTTATCTTTATTAGATTGATTTGAGAGTAAAATTGATCGTTGGAATTCTCCCATACGGCGGCGATCTTCAGCACTCTTTCTTTCTTTTGGGGAAAGTGTGTAATCTTTTAAAGCATTTTCTGCTAATCCAATAGAACGTTCTGCCGATTTGAGAAGATCACGCCAACGGTTAAAAGTATCATTAAAACGGCCAGGTGCTTTTGAAGCTATATCCAAAATCACATGCTCTCGGGATTTAAACCACTGTGGTTTAGTGCCCTCATAATCATTTTCCAGAGCTTCTAAAACAGCATCAATGAGTGGTATTGCCCTTTGCTCAGTATTCTTTGAAGCGGCTACATCACGGATTTCTGGTAACAATGATTTGTTCGGGTCATTTAGATCAAGATTTGCTTTAATATTTTTATCTAACTCAATATTATCTTCTTTAAGTTCCATTCCTAAGCATGCTAGCCACTCAGCGTTCAAATGACTTTCGACGAGGTCTCGATTTTTTAAGTCAATGGATGGTGGAACAACAACACCATCAACTAGTTCTGTTTTACGATCGAAAAAGTATTGGTCATGAGGACTTTGGGCGGCACAATACGTAAGGATTAGAGCGGCTTGTCCACTGCGTCCAGCACGTCCACTTCTTTGAGCATAATTTGCTGCTGTTGGTGGAGCGTTTCGGAGATAAACAACATTCATTGCAGATATATCCACACCAAGTTCCATAGTTGGAGAACAAAAAAGCGTAGGTAAAAAACGGTTATCTTCCTTGAAATTTTTTAGTTTTTCTTCTTCTTGTATAAGAGATTTCTTATCATCATCACTGTAACGAAAACGCATTTCTCTTAATTCACGCAAATCACCCTCAACTTGAGCCGTATGTTCTCGTCCTTCAAAGCCAAAAAGTGTTTGCCCATCTCTATCAAGCATTTCAGATATCGTATTATAAACATTTACAAAATACTCGTTAGTTAATTCAGCTTTTGAGAGTGTTTCGTCGAGAGTAAATTGGATTGTAGATCCTGCGAGCTTCCAACCCATGCCGCCAAATGGGCCTCCCTCCTTAATTACTGAACCATAATTTTCTGACGCTTTTAAAAGTCCCTCAAATATTTCTGGAACTTCTTTTAATTCTATACGGCGACCTCCAAATGTTTGATCTCGCATTCGCTTGCCGATAGCACTTGTTGGCGAACCTCTTAGCAAACGATCTTCATCCTTATTTTTCATTTCTTTTCGTTTAGGAGGTACAGTCATAAAAATTGTAGAAGTGACAATTCGATCATCATCAACGTTCCAAGGCGATTTTATTAGATTGTGGTTTTTACCTGACAACTCTTCAAGTTTTAGACGATTTAGAGAAGCGCAATCAACAGCTAGGCCTTTTCTCATATGATCATAAATTGCTTTAAGTGCAGTACGTCTTTCTTCATGAGTAGCATTACTTAAAATAGGTGAACCGCTGAATTCAGCATCATCAGCTGCTATATCATTTAAATACTTATAATTAGACGTTAAAAGACCCAATTGTTCCAAATTTGGATTGGTATATCGCCAACCTCTTCTCTGATCTACCCAAAATAGATGTTGTAAATTTTGGCGCAAGATTGACTCGGCTTCATTGCGCCTTTCACCCTTAATTCCAGTATTTATAAGCCATTCTGAAGCACGCTCTGTATTGCTTGGAGAAGCTAGAAAACCTAAAGATTTTTGCACTTCTCGGCCTATATTGGCTTCATCTAAAGTTCCATCTGGACTATTTTTTAGCGCACTAATAATAGCACCTCTCATCATTGTCACAAAAACAAAATCATTAAAATGCCCTGCCTGCAAAGCAGCATCTTGCCGGTTATCTGTAAACGAAAGAAGTTTTCGTGAGTGCTCTGCAATCGTAGAATTGGGTGAATTCATCCAACGTAAAACTGTGGACAACAGAATAGTAGTAGCAGAACTACGACTCTCAGCACTTAAAGAAGCTAATTTATTCATGTCTCTTGCTGAAGTAGTGTTTACATCTCCACAAGATGGACAAAATCTATATTTTCCTTTTAAATACCAAGTCTGCCTAGATCCTGCATGTGCACTTCCATCAGGTTGAACTAAATATTGTTGAGCTCTTTTTTTTCTATAATTTGCCTTTAGACGTTTTTCACCATTTGGTTTTTCTTCCAACCAAGCTTCAGGGTAATCTTCATCTTTACCCGTGAAAGTAAAATCATCACTTTCTGGTTGTGGCATCAGGAAACCCCATTCAGCACCATCATCATCCTCATCACCTTCAACAGGAATATCGTCAATTTCCCTTTTTTCAAAAACTTCTGAGCCACTATAATTCCTTAGAGTAACAGGATGAAACTCTTGACCGCAATTTCGACAAAAATGAGTTGGGTATAAACGTTCTTCTTGGTTTTGAGGATTAAAAATCTGCCCGCTGAAGGTTACATCCCTATCTCCTTCTTCTCGCAAACTAGTGTAAAGTCTTCCAGCCCCTGCAATAAATTGATGAAGTTTAAATGCAAAAATTGGAGATTGTTCAATACTATTTGAAATTCTATCTTTTTCAGGAACTGAATATCCAATCAATGCTTCACGAAGTGCATGGGAACATGTTTCTTCATCTAAACCACAGTCAAATGAAAGCTCTTTTGCAGCATCTTTGAGAGAGACTGGCTTTGCTCTTTCAGGTTTAATTTCAACATTCTTAAGGCCAATCCGAGTCTCAACCCAAATAGCTAAAGGATCATCGTAGAAATCTGAATTTGATTGACCAATAGCAACGCTTCCTTTTGCTGCATCAGCTACGGCTTTTTTTAGGTCAGGTAGTGATTTATCTCCAATTTTAAGCTTATTAGTCACACGCATTAAAGTTTCAGTAACTACAGCATCAGGTCCAATGTTCGCTCCAAAAATTTGGGATGCAATTCTTGACACAGCCTCATTTTTTTCATCTTGCGCTCCTTCAGATGCCATTGTTGCAGAAGTCCCAATACATAATGGGGGCTTATTTCGATCACCTATTCTAGAGCGCAGACGTCGCATTAACATAGCAACATCAGCACCCTGACGGCCTCGATATGTATGCAATTCATCTAAGACTATAAATTCAAGATTTCTGCAATTTTGTAATACTTTTCGATCTAAATCGCTCTGCCTAGTCATTAATAACTCAAGCATCATAAAGTTTGTTAGTAATATGTCAGGTGGATTTGCTTTGATAAGTTCCCGATCTTCATTACTCTCTTGCCCAGTATATCTTGCATAAGTTACCTGTGCGTCATTGGCAGAACCTAGAAAACCCTCTAATTCTTTTGCTTGACTATTTGCCAGGGCGTTCATTGGATAAATTACAATGGCTCTTGTTTTAGCACCACCACCAGCTTTTTTTGCCCGAATTACTGCATCAATAATTGGTATAAAAAAGCATAATGATTTTCCTGAACCAGTTCCTGTGGTTACAACAAAACTTTGTTGATTCTTGGCAAGACTGATTGCTTGTTCTTGATGCTTTCTTAACTTTAAGGTGTTATCGCCTTTGTTATTCGGCCCCCATTTATTTTTAAAAATGTTTGAACATTCAGCATCCAGCATACCACCCGCTACAAAATCTTTTATTGAACCACCAGAGGAGTAATGTGGATTAATTTGCAATAATGGTTCAGGCCAAAATCGTTTATCATCATAAAGTGCATCAACCTTTGAAGCTATTTCAGGTGAACGTATTTTTGTGAAAGATCTTGAAAAAGCTTTGTATTGGTTGATAACAAATTGATCTAAATTGAAAACATCCATTACAAGCCCTAAAAAACGTTATTAATAACCCTCTATGCTTTATCAAACATAGCACTATTACAAAAATACTATGACATAATCTAAATGTTTGACAAGGCATACAAATTACCAAGTCTCAAAATTATACGATATTATAAATCAGTAATTATTATTTATAAGTATAAGATTATATTCTAAATACTAACATTATTTTAGTAATGTAGCTGCAGTTATTTGAGCAGATATACTTCCAATTTGTTCTCTAGTATTTATGAGGCCATCCATAAGTTTGATAAAAGCAGTTAGTAATAAATCAATCTTATCTACAGCATCAATCTTATTATTTCTTATATTAAGTGACTGTTTCGCAAGCTGATATTGATGTTTTGCTTTATTGCCATAATTCTTACTTTTCATACCATAGGCACTTACAGTACCTTTTCTCATTATCTTTTCATTAAGATTAATTTGTTCATTAATATAGGTATTAAAACTTTTCATATGATATATCCTTAAGTTAATATGAGTTACTTCATTTAGCTAATGAAGTTATTATAATCATATTTAGCAAACTCATTTGTATCAAAACCCTAATAGAACCCTTTATAATCAATCTTAAGATTTGATATGATCCTTAAGATTATTAATAGGATTAAAGATATTAACATTTTTAAATGATTAAGATTATCAAATTTAAATCTTAATGAATTCATAATCACTTATCATAT
>Ga0206123_10004698_pt1 | contig 10566 bp, 8 predicted proteins | sample Helgoland_Spring_2_FD_160086 | JGI IMG/M metagenome (GOLD analysis project Ga0206123, IMG submission 160086) | Pelagic subsurface seawater microbial communities from Kabeltonne, Helgoland, North Sea - Helgoland_Spring_Bloom_20160316_1 | ecosystem: Environmental > Aquatic > Marine > Epipelagic ... | reverse complement strand
TTAATTTCACCCAAAAGAAACTCATCTAGAATAAGCTGAGTGTATAAGATATTCTTTTTTCTGATTTTAAATTTCATACTTCCACCTAATAAAGCATTGTCTGATGATCCTTGAGAATATTCAGTTGGACGGAGCATAATAACTGGGTTAAAGTAATTTATATCGTAACCTCTGTAAAAGTTACCTTCTTGTGACTGCCAAATTATGCTTTCAAACAAGCCAATGTTCCACCATTTAGTAGCATTTAAACTTAAATAATGTACTGTAGATAATTTTTGAAAATACTTGCTGTTATTACCATCAGAATTTTGAATATCTTGGTAATTGGTGTATAGAGCCATGTATTTTAATTTCCAAATGTTAGCAGTAACTTTTAAATAAGGATAACTATTTGCGTTATCAGAAAGGAAAAGAGAACGATAACCATCTCCAATAAAATTTTTGCCGTAACCCAGTTGTAAAGCAAAATTATCATCAGGTGTAAACGTAATGTTCGCCTGTCCGAAAAATGATCTATTAAGTGTTGAATAACCATAACCCGGACTAATGTTTTTATTTAAAACTTGAGAATTAATGTGTGATGGGTATTTTGAATTGTCGGCTAAAACAGCGACTTGGCTACTCCATTTTTCACCAAAACTCTTTTGTATGTTAAAACCAAAGGAAGTCTCTATTAAGTTTTTAGAAATTGCAGTCCCTTTTTCTAAAGTGTAACCCAAATTAACAATAGGGTCTAATGAAAATGTTTTATTTTTAGAACTAATCAAATGCTCATTCCGAATTAATTCGCCTTTTGCAGTTTTATAAGAATTTGTAATTTCATCATAACCTGTTAATTCCTTTTTAGAAAAAGGACGAATACTTGTGTGAAAATTCTCTAAGGTATCAACATGTTTATTGAAAAGGTTAGAAAATGTTCGATCATTAGAAATGTTAAAGTTTTGAGCATTTAAACTTATAAAGAACAAACTCAGCAGGAGGGTTAATATGTAATTTTTTGGACTAAACATTTAATTTTTTCTCAGCAGATTTTTTTCTTTTCAATTTAATAAAAAATGGAGTTTGAACTAATAGTAAAACGCTGCTTATTATTACAATAAACGAGTAGCTCGGGTCAAATTGTTGAGCAAACACAGCAGCACTAATAGTCGTTAAACTAAATGTGTAAATAATAATTACAGTTGATTTGTGACCCAAGCCTAAATCCATTAAACGATGGTGGATATGGTTTCTGTCAGCTGTAAATGGTGAAATTCCTTTTATTGCTCTTAATGTAAATACTCTAATGGTATCTACTAATGGGTAAACCAAAATTGACATTGCTAAAATTGGTTTAGATATGTTTTTAATAATTTTTGGTAACTCTAGTTGTGCATCATACTCAACTAATTCAATTGCCATTACAGCAAATAAAAATCCTATAACTAACGAGCCAGAGTCTCCCATAAATATTTTAGCAGGATTAAAATTAAACCTTAAAAACCCGAGCAAGGCTCCTGCCAAAGAAAATGCTAATACAGCATAAGTCCAATCGCCAGCGTAATAAAACCAAAACCCAAAGGCTGTAGCTGCAATTAATCCCACACCAGCTGCTAGCCCATCAACACCATCAATTAAATTAAAAGCGTTAACAACAACAATGTAAGTGAAAATTGATAGCATAATTCCTGCCCATTCAGGAATTTCTTTAACACCAAACAAACCGTGTAAACTAGTTAGTTTTATGTCTGCCATAAAAACCATAATGAAAGCAACAGCAAGGTGTGCAGCTAATTTTTTTACTGGAGCCGTTCCAATAATATCATCTTTCATACCTACAAAAAACATAATAAGTAGTGATGGGACTAAATATTTTATCACCCCAATTTCTTCTATTGGAAGCCATAGTAAAAAAGCAAAAAGAGTTCCTGCAAAAATCATCATACCACCCATAGAAGGGGTGTTTTCAGTATGAATTTTTCTGTCATCAGAAGGGTCATCAAACAAGTGCTTTAGTTTAGCAATAGTTATAAATGATGGTGTTGAGAGCAACACCATCAAAAAAGAAGTTATTATGGGAAGTAATAGTATTTTCATGTCAAAAATCGTTGTATAAATTCCTCAAATTAGTTCTAAAACCAAAGTAAACATAGTTGGTTTCATTGGTAATGTTTAAATCAGAAATCTCTTCTGTTCTTTTATTAACACCAATAGATAAACTCATGTTGTTTTTCGGATTCACAACAAATCCAACATGAGCTTGTATTATTGTTAAATTTCTTTCAATGTCAGTTACAATAGCTGGCGTAATTATGTTTTCAGAAACAAAAATATTTGATCCTGGTAAGCTTGAGGTAATGAGATTTATTTTGGCTTGTGTGAAAACACGTTTGTATTTATAATTTACAATTCCAACCATTTCATTAAAATTAGCTCCAGAAGGATGTGCTAAAGGTTCATTATAATTGGAATAAGCCTGCAAAGGTAAATCAGAAGAGTAAGCGTATGGAGCTACGTTGTTGTATTCTGCTTGCAGTGTTAAATTGGGAACCCCAAAATATTTGGCCCCAATTTGGTATCCGTATTTCGAGCCTCCATCATAAACAAATTGATTATAGATAACTGTGTTAAAGGGTAGTTTAATTTTGAGGTTTGTCCCTGCAACTGTATGGTTCAGATCATTAAAACCAGTAGTTGCAGTATTTACACCAATAATAGGATTGAATTGTTGCCACTGCAATGGCTTTGTCCCCGTAGAGTCTTCAGTTCTCCACATAGTAGATTCAAATAAGCCAACATTTAACCACTCTGTTGCTAACCAACTAAAATAATGTGTGCTCATTGTTTTTCTTTCGAATAAAGCTTCTCCTGTTGACCCAGGGTTTCTTCGTGTAACTGATGATAAAGCTGCATTCAGTTTAGTGTATTGAAATTGATCGTTTTTACCAAATGTTCCTATAATTTTCCAAAAGGGGTAATTGAAAGAAGCGTCCGATAATAATAAAGAACGATAACCATCTCCAACAAAGTTTTTACCTGTCCCTAATTGGAAATTGAAGTGCTTGTTAGGACTAAATGAAAGATTAGCTGATGAGGCTGCAAAATCAAAACCATTACCTTTAAATCTCTTAACTCTTCCTTGTCCTGGCATTACACCTGTTGCAGTTACATAATTAGCTTCATATTGTGGTAAAAACATTTGATTTTCATAGAGCACTGTTTCAAAAGAAAATTTACTGCCAACATTAGCCCTTACAATTGCACCTCTGGTGTTTTTCGAAAAAGAATTTCCAGTTGTATCTTGACTGTCTTTTCCCACTTCAATATTAATGAGGGGGTCAATCGTCATGTAGAAATTTCCTGTATCAACAACTAGTAAATTATCGTAAGCAAATGATTTCCACATCCAACCAAAAAAATTTCGTGGTTTTTTTGCCGATTTTGAAATGTTTAGAAGATAAATATTTTCTTCGGAATTAGACAAAATAGAAGGGGAAACATCTTTAATAAATGAATTTCCTATGGGTAAAAAAGAGGTGTGGACATTATTGTCAAAAGCATTAAATACCTTTTGATTGACTAAACCAAATTCTCTATTTAAAGGCAAGTTTTGCTGTTGAGTAAAACCATTTACACCTATAAACATGATTAATGAGAGAGAAATATATTTATAAAAAGTACTCAATTATTTTATTTGTAATAGTGCTTCACTCACATTTTCAACAGGAGATTGGCAGACATTATTATAACATACGTATATCATAGTCTTTCCGTTGACTTCCTTTAATTCTAATAATGGTAAATTACTTGGTTTTATACTTCCCATTACGAGCTTATTAGGTATATAGCTTGAGTTTAGCTCTTTTCTTTTTTGATGTGCTTTTTTTCCTGAAATAGCTATTTCATAAAAAGGTTTCACATTGTTGAGCATTAAAATCCCCCAGTTAGAGTAGCCAGAAATGTATTTAGAAGCTTGTGCTTCAATGTTCTTTAACATCTGTTTAGCTTTTTCAGTATAGTCTTTTTCATAATATAACTCGCCTAATAAAAACAGGTTTTTTGCCATGCTTGAATTAGAGGCTGGTATTACATTGTCTGAAAGCTCCATTTTACGAGCCACTAAGCCCTTAGCATTATTAGAAGTGAAAAAGAAAAACCCTGTATTGGCATCATAAAAATGTTCAATGGAATAATCAGTTAGTTTTTTTGCTTCGGCTAACCATTTCTCATCAAAAGTAGCTTGGTAAAGTGCAATAAAAGCTGCTGTTGTAAAAGAATAATCTTCTAAATACCCATCTAAATTACTTACTCCATTTTTGTAATTATGGTTTAACCCTCCATCTTTTCTAACTTGATTATTAAGAATAAAGTTGGCATTTTTTAACGCAGCTTTTAAAAATCGTTCTTCACCAAAAGAATTGTAGGCATCAACATATCCTTTCAACATTAAGGCATTCCAAGAGGTTAAGGTTTTATCATCTAAACCAGGACGAACTCTTTTGGCTCTTTCTTTTAGTAAAACAGTATTGATGTTCTCAATTTTAGAAACCACTTCTTCTTCAGAAATGTTAAACTGTTCCGCAATTTTAACGTTATCTTTTTTACGCAATAAAATGTAATGTCCTTCCCATTTTCCGGTAGCATTTACATTGTAATATTCTTTAGCTAATTCAAAATCTTCCTTTAAAATTGTTTGCAATTCTTCTTTGCTCCAAACATAAAATTTTCCTTCTTCCCCTTCGCTATCAGCATCTAAAGAGCTGTAAAAAGCACCATTTTTAGCAGTCATTTCTCTTGCAGTGTACTCCAGAGTTTGATAAACTATGTGCTGGTATAATGGCTTTTTGGTAAGTTGATATGCTTGGCTATATAGAGATACGAGTTGTCCATTGTCATATAACATTTTTTCGAAGTGTGGTGCTTTCCAATATTTGTCAGTAGAATAGCGAGCAAAACCACCACCAATTTGGTCATAAATTCCACCATAAGCCATTTTATCTAACGTAAGTTTAACAATGTTTAAAATTTCTTGGTCTTTGGTGTGATAATAGTACTGTAATAAAAATTCATAATTATTGGGCATAGGAAATTTTGGGGCACTTTTCCCTCCTCCTTCTACATAATCAAATTGTTTTTTCATTTTTGAGACACCTTCGGTTAAAACATCCATATTAAAAGGAGTTTGATCTTTAACCATAGGTAACATTTCACTCGTCTTTATTCCTTCAGTTAATTTTTGAGCATACTCATTTACTTTTTCTGGAGCTACTTTATATTCGTTAGCAACATTATTTAAAATTTGTAACCATTGATCTTTTTGGAAGTATGTTCCTCCATAAAATGGTTCGCCCGTTGGGAGTGCAAAACAATTAAGTGGCCAACCACCTCTACCTGTCATTAACTGAACAGCATTCATATATATCTGATCGATATCTGGACGTTCTTCTCTATCTACTTTTATACAAATGAAGTTCTCATTCATCATTTTGGCAACTTCTTCATTTTCAAAAGACTCATGTTCCATTACATGGCACCAATGACATGCAGAATAACCAACGCTTATCAATAGTAATTTATTTTCAGCTTTTGCTTTTGCTAAAGCTTTATCTCCCCAAGCGTACCAGTTAACTGGGTTGTGAGCATGTTGTAAAAGGTAAGGGCTTGTTTCGTTAATGAGATTATTGGTGTGAGCGTATGTTGTGGTATCTTTCTCAGGAGTATTTTCCGCTGTATTAATATTTTCAGAAGCTTTTCCTGAGCAAGAAAAAATAGCTAAGGAAATAGTGGTTAAGAGTATGAAACTGATTGATTTCAAGAATGTTTTTTTTAGTTTGTAGTTAGACGAAAGTACTAAAATTAGAATTAGCTGTTGAAGCTCATAATGTTACTTTTTCCTTAAAATCTACAGGAAACCTTTTACCAAGACCTTTTGCTTTTGCTTTAATATCCCCAGTAATTTGTAATTCAATAGGTTCTCCTCCCATAACAGTCATTAAAAGAGGGAATGCACTAGATCCCATATCCTTAAGTGAAGATGTTATTATAAATCGATGTATTTGGTTTGATTTTTTTGGCAGAGTAACCTTGTTTTCAATGTTGGCAGTACCCACTTTATTTCCTTGGGCAAAAAGTGTTAAATCAGAATCTATAATACTTATATTATAGTTGTTCGGATTTTTTATTTGCATAGCAACTTCTACTTCAACTCCCTTAGTCGTAAAATCTTTAACGCCAACATCAGTTACCTCAATCACTTCAACATCCTTATAGGTCATGCAGCCTAAAAAAGAAAAAGCAAAAATTACAAAGCTTATTTTACAAGCTAAATTTTTAAGAGAAACCATTGATATATTATTTACTGTACTCAGCAAAGTACTTGTAAAATAAAGGAATAGTTTCTATTCCTTTAAAATAATTAAATACCCCGTAATGTTCGTTTGGTGAGTGAATCGCATCAGAATCTAATCCAAAACCGAATAACACAGATTTTAAGCCTAATTCCTCTTCAAATAAAGCAACAATTGGAATACTCCCTCCACTTCTTACAGGTACAGGTGTTTTTCCAAATGAATCTTCCATGGCTTGTTTTGCAGCTCTATATCCTACAAAATTTGTTGGAGTAACGTAAGGTGTTCCACCATGATGAGGTGTTACTTTTACTTTAACAGATGCTGGTGCAATACTGTTAAAATAGTCTGAAAATAATTGAGTTATTTTTTCACTGTCTTGGTGTGGCACTAATCGCATTGAAATTTTAGCATAAGCTTTAGATGCAATTACTGTTTTAGCTCCTTCGCCAGTATAACCTCCCCAAATTCCGTTTACATCAATAGTTGGTCTAATTGAGTTTCTTTCGTTAGTTGTATAGCCTTCTTCACCATCAATATCAGATAAATCTAATGCTTTTTTGTATTCATCTAAGTTGAAAGGTGCTTTTGCCATTTCAGCCCTTTCTTCAGCAGTAAGAATTTCTACATCATCATAAAAACCTGGAATTGCAATGTGATTTTTATCATCGCGCATTTTTCCAATCATTTCACATAAAATATTAATTGGATTAGCTACCGCTCCTCCATATAATCCAGAGTGTAAATCTCTGTTTGGACCTGTAACTTCAACTTCAACATAACTTAAGCCTCTTAATCCAACAGTAATTGAAGGTATGTCATTAGCAATAATTCCAGTATCAGAAATTAAAATAACATTAGCTTTTAGCCTTTCTTTATTTTCTTTAACAAATACCCCTAAATTTTCTGATCCAACTTCTTCCTCACCTTCAATCATAAACTTAACATTACAAGGCAATGTGTTAGTTTTCATCATTGTTTCAAATGCTTTAACGTGCATATACATTTGGCCTTTATCATCACATGATCCTCTAGCAAAAATTGCTCCTTCAGGATGAGCTTCAGTTGTTTTAATAATTGGTTCAAAAGGGGGGCTATCCCATAAATCAATTGGGTCAGCTGGTTGCACATCGTAATGTCCGTAAACTAAAACAGTTGGTAAACTAGAGTCAATAATTTTATCGCCATAAACAATTGGGTGACCATCAGTTGCACAAACTTCAACGTTTTCTGCTCCAGCTTCAACTAACCTTCTTTTAACTTCCTCAGCAGTTTTTGCTGTGTCAGCATCAAAAGCAGAATCAGCACTAACAGAAGGGATTCTTAATAAGTTTAAAAGTTCATCAAGAAAACGTTCTTTATTTTGAGAGATGTAATTGTTTATTTCTGACATATATGGGTGTTTTATAAAATCTAAATTAAAATTTCTCCAGTCATTTCTGCTGGAATTTTTACATTAAGTAAAGATAAAATTGTTGGAGCAATATCTCCCAATTTTCCATCTTTTATTTCTTTTTTATCGGAATCAATTAAAATACAAGGAACTGGGTTTGTGCTGTGTGCTGTATTTGGAGATCCATCAGGGTTAATGGCGAAATCAGCATTACCATGGTCTGCAATAATGATAAAAGAATATCCTTTTTCAATACCTTTAGTTACTATTCGCTCAACACAATCATCTACTTTTTCAGCAGCAGCTGTAATTGCAGAATAAACACCTGTATGACCAACCATATCAGTGTTTGCAAAGTTCAAGCAAATAAAATCTGCAGTTGAATTTTCAATTTCTGGTAGAATTTTTTGAGTTACTTCCTCAGCACTCATTTCTGGTTGCAAATCATATGTTGCAACTTTTGGAGAGTTGGCCATTAATCGTTTTTCACCTTTAAATTCTTGTTCTCTACCGCCTGAAAAGAAAAAAGTAACATGTGGATACTTTTCGGTTTCGGCAATTCTTATTTGTGTTTTTTGGTGTTTTTCTAACACCTCTCCAAGCGTATTTTGAATATTTTCTTTGTCGTATATTACATGAACATTTTTAAAGTTTCTATTGTAATTAGTCATGGTGACATAATGTAAGGGAATCGTTTCCATTCCCTCATCAATTAAATCTTCTTGCGTTAAAGCAATGGTAATTTCTCTACAACGATCTGTTCTAAAATTAAAACAGATAATCACATCGTTTGGTTTTACTCTTCCAATTACTCGTTCTTTATTATCAACTTTTACAATTGGTTTAATAAACTCATCAGTTACATTATTGCTGTATGATGCTTGAATTGAATTAACCAAGTTTGTACTTGATTCTCCAATTCCATTAAGCAATAAGTTGTAAGCTTCCTTTACTCTTTCCCACCTGTTATCTCTGTCCATTGCATAATAACGACCAATTACAGATACCAACTCTCCTTTAGAGTTTAAAAGGTGATTTTCTAATGCATTTAATTGCCCTTTTCCACTTTTTGGATCGCAATCTCTACCATCTGTAAATGCATGAATAAAAACATCATCAACATTATTCTCTTTAGCTAAGTCGCAAAGTTTATACAGGTGTTTTTGATGAGAATGAATTCCTCCATCAGAAACTAAGCCCATAAAATGAACAGCAACATTATTTTCTTTAGCATGATTAAATGCTGCGTTTAATGTTTCGTTTTCAGCAATTGAATTATCTGCACAAGCGTTATTGATTTTTGCAAAATCTTGATAAACAATTCTTCCTGCACCAATGTTTAGATGCCCAACTTCAGAATTTCCCATTTGTCCTTCTGGCAAACCGACTTCTTTTCCAGAAGTATTTAATGTTGAGTAAGGATAGCTGTTTAAGCAACTATCAAAAAATGGAGTGTTGGCATTGTAAATGGCATCAGATTTAGATTTGTCTCCAAAACCCCAGCCATCTAATATTAAAAGGGCTACTTTTTTATTATCCATCAGCTTAATTTTAGGACTGCGAAGGTACTTAAAATTATTATCTTGTAATTTCTCTATGGGTTAATTTTAAAAGCATTCATTAAAAAAGCCTCTTAATTTAATTAAGAGGCTTTGTCTTGATTTTAAATTAATAGTATGATGAGTTAAAAGTCAAAAAAATCAAAGAAAAATATAACTGCAGCTTGCCTTTTGTTAACTCCTTTGGCTGAACCGATTACACTTCCACTTTTTCTAATATCACCATTAGACTCTATTTTCCCTTTTACACTTCCTCCAATTCTAACATCACCATTAGATTCAACTTTTCCTTTTACACTTCCTCCAATGCGAATGTCGCCATTAGATTCTATTTTTCCTTTAACGCTTCCTCCAACACGAATATCTCCGTTTGATTCGAATTTACCCTTAACACTCCCTTTAATTCTAACGTCACCATTAGATTCTATTTTTCCGAATTTAGAACCACCTTTTCTTAAATCTTGAGCCTGAATAGTATTGTTAGTAAACAATCCCAATCCTGCAATTAACATTAAATAAATTATTTTTTTCATGTGTTTTATTTTTGATTAATACGTACTCAAATATACTAATTCTAAAATTCTCTTGAGGAATGTTGTTAGGAGCAATATGGTTAATGAGATTTATCTACTTGAAAGATGAAGTAAAAAAACCGACTATCAAGTTGATAATCGGTTTTTCTTGGTGGGCCCACAGGGACTCGAACCCCGGACCACCTGATTATGAGTCAGGTGCTCTAACCAGCTGAGCTATAGGCCCATTCTAAATTTAATTAGAATTAGACTGCAATTTTACGGATAAGTTGGGATTTAACCAATAATAAACTTTACTATTTTATTAGTTTTGTTTACTTATGGAATTAAAAGGAATAAAAAACATCATTTTCGATTTAGGGGGTGTATTGCTTAACCTCGATTTTAACTTAACGCAACAAGCTTTTGTTGAATTGGGAGTTGCTGATTTTAAAGGGTATTATACCAAAGCAAAGCAAGTCGGATTATTTGATGATTTTGAAATTGGTAAAATTTCAGAAGCAGAATTTTGTGCTCAAATTAAATCGTTGTCAGGAATTGATAAATCAAACGAAGATTTAATTACTGCGTGGAATGCAATGTTGTTAAATTTTCCAGTTGTAAGAAAAGAATTATTGTTAAGGTTAAAAGATGATTTCTCTATAGTATTATTAAGTAATACAAATGAAACTCACGTAAGATCTTTTCTTAAAACGATAAAAAAAGATATTAAAGAGGATTCTTTATTGCCTCTTTTTAAGAATGTTTATTATTCT
>Ga0206123_10004696_pt1 | contig 10568 bp, 10 predicted proteins | sample Helgoland_Spring_2_FD_160086 | JGI IMG/M metagenome (GOLD analysis project Ga0206123, IMG submission 160086) | Pelagic subsurface seawater microbial communities from Kabeltonne, Helgoland, North Sea - Helgoland_Spring_Bloom_20160316_1 | ecosystem: Environmental > Aquatic > Marine > Epipelagic ... | reverse complement strand
CGACCCAGTTCTCCCCGCTTAGACGAAAGGCTCAAGGATGAGCCTTTGTATTGTTTAAAACTTAATGATCAAAAGGAATTGATATGAAATTGAAAGTAATGGTTGTCGCGTCCGCTCTAATGTTCTCGGTTGTTTCTCTCTCTGCTTTTGCCGACAAGGCCGCATTCAGTTATGCAGCGAAGGTGAACGACGATGGTAAATACTGTGCTCGAATTGAAGTGAGAGATTATTCTGGCATTCGTTCGAAAGTGAAATGCCGAACCCTTGCGCAATGGGAAGCCCGAGGTTATACGATTCAGGCGCCTGCGCCTCAGCCTGAGGTGGATCAAGCAGCGGGCTCGAGCGCTGCCGAATGACCCGTTATGGTTTGTGGGATAAAAAAAGCAGCCGATGGGCTGCTTTTTTTTGTTGGCAGCGATGTTATTGAGCACAAGTTGATTCGGGCCAATCGAACAGGGGTTTAACTGTTGCGTTTGTGGTTTGTGGTTTGTGGTTTGTGGTTTGTGGCTCGTAGCTTGTGGTGCTCGGCTTGCTTGGAGATCTTTGGGCTATTCGGGGCGTTATCACGCCAGTGAATGGGGCTTGGTTTGCCGATGACATTGCGCCTGGAAACCTGATACTTTAGAGCTTCAGGCACAAAAAGGACTACTCATGTACGACCTCATTATCAGAAACGGCACGATCATCGATGGCTCCGGAGACGCACGATTCTTGGCCGATGTTGCGGTACAGGATGGGCGGATCGCAGCCCTGGGCAAAATTGAAGAAACCGGGCGTCGGGAGATTGATGCAACCGGTAAACTTGTGACGCCCGGTTGGGTTGATATTCACACGCACTATGATGGTCAGGCGACTTGGGATCCGGTGCTAGCTCCTTCTAGCTGGCATGGTGTTACAACGGTCGTGATGGGTAATTGTGGGGTCGGGTTTGCGCCGGTTAAGCCGCAGGATAGAAACTTTTTAATAGAACTCATGGAAGGCGTTGAGGACATTCCGGGTGCCGCTTTGTCTGAAGGCATTAACTGGGAATGGGAAAGCTTTCCGGAATATTTAGATGCCCTTGAACGGTTTCCAAGAGCGATTGACGTGGCAACCCAAGTTCCCCATGGCGCGATTCGGGCTTATGTGATGGGGGAGCGCTGTAACACAGACTATGCGCCGACGGCGGACGAGGTCGAGCAAATGGCGGCGCTTGTTCGAGAGGGGGTTGCAGCGGGTGCACTGGGCTTTTCAAGTTCCAAGACGCTACTGCACAAAGATATTCATGGTGACTATATGCCGGGGACCTTCTCGGGCCGAGACGAAATGCTTGCCCTTGGTCTTGGGATGAAGGGGTTGCCTAACGCGGTGTTTGAATTGGTATCGGATCATTTAGGAGACGATGACGAATGGGCCTGGGTCAAGGATTTTCAGGCGCAAACCGGTCTGGGCGTTACACTAATTGCAACCACGGCGCCCGCCTATCAGAACAATAAGATGTACAACCTTGCGGAACAGGCAAGGCTCGAAGGCCATGAAATTAGACCTCAGGCTGCAGGGCGTCCGACGGGTGTTCTGCACGGGTTACAATCCAGTTTTCATGCCTTTGTGGGGCATCCGACCTGGCGTGCTGAGCTGGCCGGGCTTGAACACGATGCGCTTGTGACCAAATTGCAGGACCCGGATATGAAGGCACAGTTGTTGTCAGAGACGTCTGTGATTCAATCTGGGCCCATGCAGGATTTGGATAATTTGATGAAGATGGTGTTCCCTTTGGGGGACGAACCAAATTATGAGCCGAGTTTTGATGAGAGTGTTGCGGGTCTGGCAAAGGCGCGGGGCGAGTCGCCCTTGTCGGTGATGTATGACCTGCTGGTGGCGAATGATGGACTCGAATTGTTTTACCAGCCTCTAGGCGGATACCAAAACTACTCGCTGGATGCGCAAAAGAAGTTACTTGAGCACCCCAATGTGTTGTTTGGGTTAAGTGATGGCGGCGCGCATTGCGGTGTGATTGCAGATGCTGGCATGCCCACTTTTATCATGACGCATTGGGGGCGGGATCGAACGCGCGGCGATCAACTTAGCCTTGAGTTTATTGTTCGATCGCTCACGTCGAGCACGGCTGAAGCTTTCGGCATGTTTGATCGTGGTCGAATTCAGGTCGGTATGATTGCCGATTTGAATATCATCGATTTCGAGCAGCTACGATTATTCCGACCCGAGGCCGTGTTTGATCTGCCTGCTGGAGGGCGGCGCTTGGTGCAGCGTGCGAAAGGTTATGACTGGACGATTAAAGCGGGTGAAGTGATTTTCGAGCAAGGCGAGCATACGGGCGCTTTACCGGGCAAGCTGGTTCGACGAACCGATGACAGTAAGGCGTCGGCAAGAGCCCTAAATTAGACTGGCCTTTATCGGCTGCCGGCTTGTTGAGATCCCTCGGTTGATGGGGCGCTGGTGCGCCTGTCCAGGGGATCTTAATCAGAGTTCGGTTTGGCGCGCACTGCCGAGAACACTGAGCAGAGACGCCAAACGAATCAAGACCAGTGCCAGCCCAAGGGTGCGTTCGGTGAGGGGGCAATCGAGTCGCGTGTCCGAGAACCGTTTGGCGCGTGCAGGGCCGCATAAAAAAAGGGATGGCGCTGATTTAACAGTACAGCCCGAGGAATGCACGAGTCCATTACAAGGGCCCCGGGTTTAAGGCATAGGAGGTCTTAGATGTTTAGGTCTATTGTTAAAGCAAGTTTAAGTGGTTACCTGCTCCTCGGATTAATGGCCTGCGGGGATCATCTCCCGTTGTCGGGCGGTGCTTTGACTGGGGAGCCGGCAGCTGCACCAATGACTTGGATGGGTGTCGCGACAGATGACATCATTCAGTTGGAAACGCAGGGCGAGGCGCCTTACTCGGTCAATCTTTGGACGGTTTTGGTTGATGACGATCTGCATGTATTTGCTGGTGATAACTATGCCAATTGGGTTGAACATATCGAAGGTAATGCCTTGGTTCGACTTCAGTCCGATAACCTTGTCTACGCTTTGAAGGCAGAGCGTGTCACCGATCCGGGTCATTTCGAGCAATTCGCTCAAGCCTGGGAAACGAAATATGGCAATCGTCCACGTAATGAAAGTGTGCAGGAAACCTACTTGTTTCGATTAACCAAGCGGTAACGCGTTGCACTCGCAGCCTCATCTTGAGAGCGGATTTTTCGGCTCGAACTTTGGATCGGGGCGCCGCGAACGGCCTGAATCGGGTTGTTTGCTTTGCGCCAATGAAAGCGGTGGCTGCAGGATGCATTAAGGGTCGGTAGGCTTTGAGCCTTTGGAAGGTTTTAATCTCACCGTCTTGCGTAAAATTGATTTTAGTTTAAGTCGGGATTGGGGTCGCTTGCAGAGCAACCCGTGGTTCCGCGATCAGGAGAGGACCAATGGGAGTGGGCGTTTTATCAGCATCAGCGCTGTGGGTGGGAAGTTACCAACGAAGGATGCCTGTCTCGCTCGATCGAATGTATGAAAATGCCCTGGATTGGGCCCATTTACCGTTTTTGCATCAGAGTTCATTTGCGAGTATCGAGTTAATTGAGGCAGGCGATTGGGGTTGGCGCGCGGCGTTGGTTTCAGCAAAAACCACTGAGCAGGCAGCGGCTTTTATTATAGAGTTGCGCCTCGATCGCGCGCACCGGCGCTGGATTTCCAGCACGCTGGAGGGGCCTGGCGCCGGCAGTGAAATCTGGACTCATGTGTTTGAGTACGGTCCAAGAGAGATCGCAATACAAGCTGATTTTTTTGTGCCCGGGGTCCCGCTTGATCAAAAAGCGCGGGTTGGCGCGGGCTATCAGAAGTTGTATCAAGGTTTGTATGATGAGGACGAGGCGATGATGCTCGGCCGTCAAGCGGCGCTGGATCAAAAAGCGGCGAAAACGCCTTTGGTCTCGGAGGCCCTTGATCTTGGCCCAGTTGAAGCGGTGCCGACTCAGCATCCACTTGATTTTGACTTCAACGGGAAGCGTTGGCGATTGGTCAAAGACCGGGGTGAATTCATTGTTTACAGTCTCACCTGTCCACATCAATTAGGGAGTTTTGTCGACGAAGCGCTCATCGATGGCAGCATTACCTGTCCTTGGCACGGCTATCGGTTTGATGTCCGCTCTGGTCATTGTTTGTCTGGACACGCCTGCAAACTGCCGGCGCCGCCGACAGTGATGGTTCGAGGGGAAAAGCTGTACGCGATGCTCGCGGATTAGTGGGTGCTAACCAGGGTTTGCCAGGTTAGATCGTTGCCGAGCATCTCTTGCACCAGACAAAGTTTCCTGGGCAAAATCGAGTCATCGCTAGGCTGCGGGTTGAGCGTCGGCTTAGCGCAAACGTTATAAGGTAAATGGCCATGAAAGACATGATGAAGGCGCTAACCGCGCAACCGGATCTGACCCTCGCGCCGGGGGAAGCCAGAGCCCCAGGTCCTTCCACCCAAGACTTGCTGCAATCCGAGCCGTCAAATGCGCAAGACCCCGCGCTTTTGACCTCGAGCGATGCTTTTTTAGGCGATGAGGATCTGCCGTTTGCGCGCTACACCCACCAGCAGTTTTTTGATCTAGAAATGCAGCATCTGTGGCCAAAAGTCTGGCAATGGGCCTGTCGAGAAGAGCACATCCGGAAATCAGGTGATTTTTATACATATGATGTGGGGCCCTACAGTGCGCTGGTGATCCGAGGAGAAGATCATCAAATTCGAGCATTCGTGAATGCTTGCCCGCATCGGGGTATGGCATTAACCGACGCGGGCAGTTGTGGGCAGGGTAAGCAATTTATTCGATGTCCCTTTCATGGCATGGCCTGGCATTTGGATGGCTCATTACGAGAGATTCCTGGCCGTTGGGACTTTCCGCATATAGAGGATGCGGAATTTGGCCTCGATGAAATACCCTGCGAGACTTGGGCGGGCTTTGTGTTCATTAATTTTGACAAGGCCTGTGAGCCACTCGAGGCCGACCTTGGCGTGCTACCTGAGCATTTCAAGAACTGGGGCTTAGAGGATCGATTTGTCTCAGTGCATACCGTCAAGACCTTACCCGGTAACTGGAAAATGTGTATGGAAGGCTTTTTAGAGGCTTTTCATGTTTTGGGAACCCATCCGGAGGTGATTCATACTGCGAGCTGGGCGAACACTCAGTACGACGTGTTTGGGCCGACCGTGACGCGGTTTTTGCAGACGGTTGCGACGGGCAACCCGAACGAGACGCAATCCCAGGCCGAGATCTACCGGCTCCTAGGTTACACAGATGAACTACCCGATGGTACGACCGCTCGTGAGCAGCATGCCCAGCATCAACGGGCAGCGCTCGGGCAGCGCTTTAAAACGGATCTCAGTGCTGTGAGCACCAGCATTATGTTGGACTCCATTGAATATCATTTATTTCCCAATGCTTGTTTTTTCCCCGGCATTCAGATCCCATTGATTTACCGCTTTCGGCCGACAGGGCTTGGCACCTGTATCCATGAGGTCTTATTGTTGCAGCCCGTGCCAGAAGGCGCGCCAAGGCCACTGCCCGCTGAGCCGATTCACCTTGGGATGAACGATTCTTACACCCAGGTTCCAGATTTCCCTTTAGCCAAAGTCTTAGATCAGGATACCGAAAACTTTTATCGGCAATGGGCCGGGATGAATGCGTCGATGAAGCCCGGACAAACCCTCGCCAATTACCAAGAGGTAAGGATTCGGAATTTCCACAACACGTTGGATGACTATCTAGGCCAAGTTGAGGCGGTGCCATTGGTCTTTAAATAGGGCGGCGCTGGGTTGCTTCACTATGATTTGGGCCCGAGTTAAAAGACGCGTTAGATCCAAAAGAAAAACAACCAAAAGGAACTGTGATGATTGTAGTGAACGCTGTGATTGAAACGACAGCCGAGAAGATTGCCAATATGACTGCTGCGATTGCCGAGATGGAAACAGCGAGCCGATTAGAGGCGGGTTGCCACGATTATACCTTCTCGGTTGAAATCAATAACCCCGATATCATTCGAATCACGGAGAAGTGGGAATCAATGGCCGTTTTGATGGATCACTTTGGGCAACCCCATATGGCTGCTTTTCAGGCCGCGATGGCCGCTCATCCGCCAAAGTCGGTGACGGCAGCTTTTTATGAAGCCAAAGAAGTTGCGATGCCGACTCGATAGCGCCTTGTCTGATTTGCGGTATCTTTCGCAGTTGCTGATCTTGGTGTTATATATCAATATAACACCAGTACACATTTGAAGGTTCAGCAATTAAAAAAAATAGTTTTACTGTGCATAACGCTCCTTGTTAGTGGCATAACGGCCGCCCAGGATGAGCGCTGTCGCGTCGCGTCCAATACGCTGGAAGTTTTATTGACGCCGGATGTATTGAGCGTCACCGCCGCCTCAGGCGTGACAATTCTATTTGCGGGCGCGGCTTTGATGGTTGACGGAAAGCCGCGCGCCTTAAGTGCCGCCCAACAAGAAGCAACCCTAGGGTTTGATCAAACCCTTCGAGAAATCATTCCTAACGCCGCAATGATTGCGGCTGATGCTACCTCGGTTGCACGAGCTGCGATTGCCTCGGTGGCGGATGAACTGCTGGTGCTCGACGCGGCGGAAAAATCGCGACTGCTGCAACCGATAACCGATTTGCTCAAAGAGATCCAAACGAATGCCTCGGCAACCTATTTTAACGCCGCTGCAATCAGCGAAGATCTTGAGGTCGCGATGACAGGTGCCATTGAACCGACGATTGTCTTATTGATTGAAGCGTACGGTGCGGCTTTGTTGTCGAGTGTTATCAGCGGCGAGCTGAGTGCCGCCGAACTGCAAACCAGGATTTCTGGCTTGCGGGAATCGATCGATCAGCAGATTGCCCCAAGTGCCCAGGCGTTGAAGCGCCGGGCTGAAGCAATGTGTGATCAAATTGAGGCGCTAGAGTCTTTCGATCGCAGACTTCGCGCGATAAAGGGGTATCCTAATAGGGGCTTGATTAGTAACACCTAAAGGCAAGGTTGTCCTGGCCAGAGGTATGAAAGAATGTCCAATAACGTGCTTACCGCTGCCTAGCGAGATCACGGGTCGCAATGGTCATCGCGACTCGAAAAATGTTGAATGCGATCGCGAAAGCGATGCTGTTGGGTCGTCTAGATTTTCCATCTACGGTTCCTGTAAGTTGTTATGATATTTAGGATCCCGACACAATTTGTCTAATATGACGAAGTTTTTATTGATTTTTATAGCAGTGCTGTTGAGCGACTCAGTTGTCGCCGAAAACGCTGACGCGTGTCAGCTCTCCAGTCCCTATAAGATTCAAATAAGCGGCGTAAAAGTCCTGTTTCAGGGTGAAGGTCTGCCGTCAACGCTATTTGAACACAACACAATAGCCGTTAACGGGGGCGCTTTGAAATTAAATGTTAGCCAACAGTATCAGGCTGCGTCCTTCGGAGATCGAGTTCGAAAAGTATTGTTATTAGCCCAGTCTGTCTCAGAAAAAACAGGGGCACTGGCGATTCATTCAATGGAACTGATTTCTGAAACATTACTTCAGTTAGATGATGAGGATCATCTTGTTTTTATGCGGCCTTTAGAAACGCTTGTCGATCAGGCTCGACATTCGATAACAGAAGAAAGCTTCGACCCAGCCGCTTTGAATTTAGAGTTCGGTGATGTGTTGGCATCCTCGCTAAAAGCGTCTGTATACTTTGTAATCGAGGAGACAGGCGCTCAAATTTGGTCTGTTTTTTCTGATGAGAATCCAACGCCGGCCCTTGAGTCACGGATTGCGTTAATCGAAGGCGCATTTGAAAGGCTAGTCGAGTCAGAACTCAGGGTTATTGAGGCAGAAGCAAATCAGCTTTGCTATGAAATGCAGCAGCTTGAAAAGCTCGATCGAGCGTTTCAAGCGATTCCTGGGTATCCAGCGGACGGACTGATTCAAAAGTTCGAAAATGAGCAGCTAAATGATCTTGACGACTATGCGCGATTATTAAGGCCAGGGGCTCTAGAGTCGTTGCTCTCATTTTAGGGTTGTTTCAAACCACCATCAGTTTTTGATGCGTGCGGAATGCTATGGCGTGTGGGTCTTAGTCGCAGAGGTGGTAGGCTTTTGCAACCAGAGTTAACTGAGGGCAAGAATCACAAAGATGATGAGCCCTGCAGCACTGGTTAAGAGGGTGCTTTTGCGGAGTCCCTTGGCGGTTAAGCCTAACCACAACCCAGATAGGACAATAAACAAAAGCCCAACAGCCATTACCTTCTGAAAAGTTTTGAACAGCGTTGGGCCGTGCCCCTTGTGCAGTTCAACGATGGTTTTGATCCAGTCCGGCCGGACCTCGACGACCGAAAGCCCGGTTTCAGTTCGCGAAATCTCAAAACCGGTGCGCGAGGTGGGGCGAGTGATCAGCGTCTTGCCGCTGGTTTTCAAATATTCGAAATCAGCAGATTGGCCCAATTGTTTCAGCAGGGATGAGACTTCGGCCTCGAGATCGGCAGCCTCCTCATCGAAGACAACCGTTTCCGGCACCAAAAGGGTGATGCGCTCGGTGGTGCCTTTGCTGCCAATAAGATAGAGCCCGCCCGATACTGCGACCATTAATAAGATGGGCGCAAAAAATGCGGCCACAAATAAGTGCAGTTTTATGATCGTTGCGCGCATGTTGCTGCCCTCAGAGCTGGGTTTGATTAGGCTATTATCCAATACAGGTGTCGACTTGGACAGAGGGTAAGGCGAAAGTCTTATCGTGGTCCTATTGGACTTCCGATGCGCTCAAAGCGTGATCGCCTTGCCTTACGGCTTGATCGGTCTGATCAAGGTCCAAAAAACGGCCGGGTACTGAGTCATGGATGCTTTTGTGACTGGTGTGATCTAAAGGAAGTCTGGACGTGCAACGGTTGGGTGCCACAAGCGCCGACCTCTGAGTGCCTTTTTAGCAGATGCGTTTGATCGATTAATGCGATCGGTTCGAAACCAAAGCGCTTAAAAAATTGACGCCAAGGGCTGCTTTGGTTCTGCTCCGTGTTGCAACGCTATGATTAAGTGCGCTGAACGGTTAAGTTCGGGGAAGAAAAATAAGAAAAATATTTTGGGAGCGACTGTGACGCTGATTCGCGGGTTTTTAATTGTGCTGATGTTTTGGCTTGTGCTGTCAGCGTCTATCGCGCCGTTTGGTTATTTCTTGTCATTACCTTGGGGCTTTGAGCAGATTGAGTTAGTCGGTAATCAGCTGCGGTTTATGGCGATTCGATCGGCAACCTTTTTGACGCTTTCCTACTTCATTTTTAATTATTTAAGGCATCAAAGGCCCTTATCGTCTGTTGCGCCGCTCTTGGTTTTCACTAATTTTCTGATCGTGACGGCCGTCACGGCCATGATGATGGGCGCAACCGTTTGGCAGGATTGGGCAGCCGTCGGCATGTTATGTTGTTTGGTGCCGATCCTGCTTATCGAGCATAACAAAGAGTCCAAAACGATTTTTGTCAGCGACTGGTGAGGTTGCGATATGCGCGCCGTTTCAAAAGCAGAGCGAGTATCGACATCGGTTACGAGAATCTCGGTGTTCATGTCGGCCTCGAGTCCCCACCAGCGAGGCCCTGCAGGACCTTAAATTGGTTTTGACGTGATGCCTTAGAGGTCGCGCAAACAGCGTGCGCCTTAAGTCGTACGTAATCCCTGGAATTAATCAATGGACTGCAGGAATGGGTTTAAGCGCCAATCGAAATGTTGGGTTGGGGCTTCGAGCAAGCCGCTGTCGAAGATCAATAAACAGTGATGCGTCGCTTAATTGATGTCATCCAAGGATAAGCGGCAACTGCGCCATGATTTCGGCGCAGGACCTATGGTATTATCTGCGGCTTCAATCGAGCCACTCCTTGAGCATTAGGCAAAATCATGTCCGTAAATACAGATGATCTTCGAATCGATTCCATAACAGAATTACTGGAGCCCGATGCGCTGATTCGTGAAATTCCACCTTCTGAGCAAGCCCAGCGCACTGTCAATGATGCGCGAGCGGCCATCCATAATATATTGAGTGGTTCGGATGATCGGTTGCTCGCGGTTGTTGGGCCCTGTTCGATTCATGACACCAAAGCAGCACTCGATTACGCCAAGCGCCTTAAGGCGACAGCCGATGCGGTTCAGTCTGAGATTTGCGTCGTGATGCGGGTCTACTTTGAAAAACCGAGGACCATCGTGGGCTGGAAGGGCCTGATCAATGATCCGTATCTGGACAACACCTTCCAGATCAATGAAGGATTGAAGCTCGCCAGAGGTTTGTTGTCTGAGTTAGCAGACATGGGCCTAGCGGCTGGAACAGAGTATCTGGATCTAATTAGCCCACAATATTTAGCAGACCTCGTGTCTTGGGGCGCGATTGGCGCGAGAACAACGGAAAGCCAAACGCATCGAGAGCTGGCCTCTGGCTTGTCCTGCCCCGTCGGGTTTAAAAATGCGACTGATGGGGACGTACAGGTTGCTGTGGATGCCATCCGGTCGGCCTCTAATCCGCATCATTTTTTGTCCGTGAGCAAGCAAGGCCGCTCGGCCATTGTCCAAACCAAGGGCAACGAAGACTGTCATATTATCTTAAGAG
>Ga0206123_10004691_pt1 | contig 10583 bp, 11 predicted proteins | sample Helgoland_Spring_2_FD_160086 | JGI IMG/M metagenome (GOLD analysis project Ga0206123, IMG submission 160086) | Pelagic subsurface seawater microbial communities from Kabeltonne, Helgoland, North Sea - Helgoland_Spring_Bloom_20160316_1 | ecosystem: Environmental > Aquatic > Marine > Epipelagic ... | reverse complement strand
CTGAAGTTAAGTCCCGTCGTCTCGGTGTCGATAGCTAGAGTATCGAAAGTGATCTTCAGCTTCTCAGTCAGGTCGTAGAGATCCTCTACGTTCATGATCGCCTTGTACTTGAAGTCCCCCTCCCTACGACGGTTAAGAATATACATCTCATGAGCATTCTTAATGTCCGTCTGGAATAGGGAGAGGTTCTTCGGCTCCTTGATACAGGCGTAAGGATGGAAGATCGGAACCACAATACATTTGTGACCCTCTTCGCTCTCAAACTCGAAGGCTTTCCCTCTCTTGTTTGTGATGCCGCTCTTCCGTAGAATCATCTTCATCGCAAGGTTGCCACAGGCAAACACTAGGCGAGGCTTGATTGTGTCAATGGTGGACTGAATGTGCTGACGGCAGATCTTGATGTCGTCAGTCTTCATGTCCGCTTCCTTCACCTCAGTACACTTGACCGAAGCTGCTGTAGCAAACTTGGTCGGGTAGGTGTCGTTAAGTAGACTCATCTCCTTCTTGTTGAAGGCTACAGGAGTACCATGAATGAAGCTTAGGGAATCAGATAGAAACAGTGTATCGCACTGCTCCATGTCTTCGTGGTCCATGTGGGAATGCACAGCTTTGTCTTTACAAAGGATGCTGCACCCCTCACATCTTGGGTCACCACCAGCCATATTGCTGCCAGCATACAACTTATTGAGGTCAAACATACTATTATAAGGTATGGGAAATAGATATATAGACAATGACGAGTTTGAGAGAATCATCCTATTATACAAGGAGGATCCGAAAACGCACGAAGAAGATCTGGTTTCTGTCTTTGAACTTCTAATAAAAAACATCGTTGAGTCCTTCAAGTTTGAAGTGGACCCCAACGATGCCAAGCAGGAATGCTTTGCTCTGGTGCTCAAGACGGTCAAAAATTTCAAGCCCAAGAAGGGCACCGCGTTCAATTACTTTACGACGGTAATTCTAAACCAACTCAAGCTTATGTACACCAGAGAGAAAAAATACAAGCAGAAGATCGAAAATTACATCGACATTCATAAAGATAACTTAGACCTTTAGTTGCTTATATATGTTTGGTAGATAGAACTCAGATTTAACCTTGCCTTTCTTCAACCGAACAAGGTGCGGCACTTTATTGCTCCCATATATCACGAAGCTGTGGGGCATATCAAAGCTATTTACAATGTAAAGCTTTTCCCCCTCCTCTGTACCATCATATTTCTTCTTAAGCTCATAAGTAAGGTTCTGGCTCCACCTATCCCATTCAGAAACAAACAGTATGCTCATGTTTGTTTTACTTACCTTTTGCTGCGACAGAATTTTGTTTAAGTCGTTTTCCTTTTTAAGGAATTGCAAACTGTATTTCATGCTTCTTCAGTAGCTTCTGTGGTTTCGGAATCCACGAGCTTAATACCGCCGTCTTCTCCTTCCACAACCGTAATACCTGAAGCAGCCAACTCTTCTTTGTTAGCTTCTGCATACTGCTGCACCATCTGGTTTAGTTGGTTGTTGAGAGCCTCGCAACCAGTAACAAAGATGGTTTTCATAAAATCATCGTCGCTAATCTCTTCAGGCTTGACTACGGTACTAAAATTTTTAAAGGCTTCCGCCTCGTCCTTGGATAGTTTGATTTGTATTTTCATTCTATTTCTACTCCGCTCATCTATGCGGAATCTCCAGTTTTTTATATCTAACTTGATACTTTCTGTTTGAGTATCCATTACACTATAATAGGTTGAGGTTTATAAACATGGAAGATAAATATGATATTTCCAATCTAAAGAAAAAGAAAAAGGTTAACAGTAGAGCAAAGGGTAGTACCTTCGAAAGACAAATAGCTTCAATACTAAACAAAAGGTTTGACACTAAAGAGTTCTCTAGAACACCTGGGTCTGGAGCCTTTGCTACAACCCACGATCTACCTAAACACTTAAAGATCTATGGAGATTTAATAACTCCACAAAATTTCCGGTACTGCATAGAATGCAAGAAGGGATACAATAAGGAGAATCTCTATAGTCTTTTCAATTATAGATCCGACTTTTGGAAATTTGTTCTTCAATGCGAAAAAGATTCATCTTTCTGCGATAAAGAGCCGATGGTAATATTTAAACAAGATAGACAGAAAACTCTGGCGATAGTACCCTCTTATATAACATACTCGATTGATAAATATATAGAGCTTCACAAAGGAGAAAAGAAATATAAGGTTTATTACTTAGATGATTTACTCAAAGAAGAGGATTATCATTGGTTTGATTAAGTAGTTCTTCTAGAAGCTTAATCTGTCCTTGAATAAATAGCTTAGTTACTTCTTCTTTAGTTTGCTGTGTGGGGCTAAAGTTCTTGTCTGAAGAATACTTTTCCAGGGTTTCTTTAGGAACATACAAGGATGTTCTAGTATTACTTTTACCCGCAGAAGTTTTCGTGTGCGACTGATCTAGTATTACCGTTGACCCTCCACCAGAAATTATTATCTTGGTTCCTTTAACTTCAAACTTACGGTCTTTAGCTTGAGCAATGTCAGTTAGGATTTTGTTATGCTTAACGGCTAAAACCTTTCCAGAGTCATCACTAATCAATTGAGATAGGTCTCTAGTGTTAGCCCCGCAGGTAAAAGCCATTGCCATAACGTAATCTTCCGCAGCTTGGTTGCCAGAAGCAAGATCTTTCTTTAGTTGATTCATTCTCTCCAACCTACCTACTTTCTCTCCTAGTCTCTGCCTGTTATCTTCTGCTGTGGGTCCATCTCCAGCAAATTCTTTCAACACAAACTCTTTACCTTTCTTATCGAATAAGGTATCTCTCAAAGCAGAATTCTTTAGGTCGGAAAAACCTAATCTTTTTTTCATAGACGCGAAAGCAGACTTAGCCAACTGCTCAGGAGTAATGGCTTTTATCTTTCCTCCCTTTGCATATGTGGTGTTCTCCATGAAGGGCACCGCAGCTTTACCTACCTTGGCTTCTAGATCTTCTGCATACCTAGCAGTCTCAATTTCTCTTTCTGTTGAATAATCATACAGGTTTTTGTATAAGAATGTTTGGAACTCAGGGTCTAGATTTCTTCCCTTGCCTCCTCCAGCGAGGATTTCCAACATTCTTCTGACAGAGTTTATCTCACCGAACTTCGCCTGTTGTATCTCTGCTAACCTTTTTAATCCTACCCCAACTGCGTACTGGTTAGGACCTATTACTCGAACCTCACTACCAATGGCCTCTGCTTTTTCCAATGCTTTATCTTGATCAGAGTAAACGTAATCAAGGTCTTCTCTGGCTCCAGTAGCAACCTCTAGGCCAACTGGCTGTACACTGTCGGCGTCCATGAATTTTGCAAAGGGAAGAGCTAAGGACATTTCAGTGAGTAAATATTTCTTAAGAGCTTCATCGTCACCCAAGGCTTCTAATAACTCGTCTTGAACTACTTGAGCAAAAGCTTCATCTAGTGTAAGTCCAGAATCCCCACGCGCAGCCTGTATATCTTTTAGGATAGCCGCCTTGCTTTTTAAAGCTGAAATTAAAGCAGCCTTTCCCTCTTCTATATTGCCATTAACCATCATGGCCGCAACAACATGAAACTCCTCAAACAAAACTCCCTTGATGGCGTTCTTTTCTTGAGGTGAAAATGCACTTCCGGCAACTTTAGTGAAGTCTTTTTTAGAAAATTTACAACTATCTTCTATGGCGTTTAAACCTATTTGATAAAGCTTGTTCGGAGACTTATTAGATCCCACTACAAGTAATTCTGATGGGTCGTTTCCGAAGAGAATCAACTGGTTTTTGTAGAAACCTACTTGGCGCTTTACATCTTCACAGGCATCTTTTTTTTGTTCTTCAGGAAGAGCTATAAATGAAGTGACGGCTTCAAAGTTATCCAGGATCTTAGCAGCCATAGCAGGACTCATCTTAGCTTCAGTAGACAAGCCATCATCATCTACAGTCCGTACTTCAGCGGACATAATCTTCCCTAGGATTCCTGTGGAAACAGAAGAGTTTCCTTTCACAAAGTAAGTTGAAGCTATTTGAGCTTCGGTAATGTCACCAAAAAGACCTTCTCTAGCTAATTTCTGTAAGCGGCTTAAGATCTCTTTAGCTTTCGGAACTAGATCAACATATTCAGGATCCGCTAGGCTTCCCTCAACAGTTAAATTTCTTTGCTGCTCTGCGGCTTTCTCGGCTTCTAATCTCTTCTTCTCAATTTCCTCTGGGGTCAACCCCTTATCACCGCCTTCTCCTGTGTCAGGAGCCCAAGCACCTAAAAGTTTTTTAGAGTAACTTCCTGCGTGAGTTTTGTTTGGGTTGATATCGTTTTTATAATTAGAGGCGTTAAAATTTTTACTTGTTAAATTAGATCCTGATATCGTAACATACCCACGCTTATCCTTAGCAGGGGAAATTTGAATATTTTTATTCTTACCCAGCTTTTCCTGAGCATTACCTTGTGCCGCAGCCTGAATTGCAGAGTCTATCTCAGGGAAAGCATTTAATTGCTCTGGAGTATAACTTTCACTAATATAAGTGATCTTATACGTCCTTTTCTTTAGCTTGCTGTAGCTCTCTAGTAATTCCGAGAAATAATCCATATCTTATTATAGATGAAAAAAATAGCCCCGCCCACACAGGTAAAGGACGGGGCTAAAAACCTAATTTAAAATCACTGAGTAGGGTTTGTGTAGTTGAAGACGTTCATGAAGTCGTACTTGAAGTTCACTGTAAGCATGTGGAAATCATTAGTGGCATAGTTGAATTCCGCAGCTTGCCAGGAAGTGGGGTACACTCCATAAAGCTCGATGGTAGAGTGGGGAGTTAGAGTGTTGTCTAACTGAACAATCTCAAGCTTGTCTGCTTTGAATGTGTTACCAGCACCACCACCCGGCTGTGAGCTTTTGGTCATCTCACCTGTGAGTGGGTCATAAGTGTGGCGGAAGAAGCGGTAGAGGTCCGAGGCTGTCTCACGAAGGTAGAGGTTGTCGAAGTCGATAGTAAGCTCACCCGGAGTAGTCTTGCCTGGGTAGTGAAGCTTATCGTTAACACGATCAACAACAATAGCCTCGTTCCGCATCTCTAAACCACCAACTTTCTTGCAAGCTAAGGTTAAATCAGCCACATTAGTGATGTCCTGAGGGAGCCCGAAGAAGTGAGCTTCGAACTGATACGCCCGCACTGAATCAAGGTCAGTCGAGACGGTAGGAAGCCCCTGACCCGGAGTAAAATCTCTACCGTATTTTGTCTTGTAATATGATGTTGCCATTAATTATCTCCTTAGAGGGTTCCTAGATCAGCGGACTGATTGGTTAGGTTGATCTCAAACACGATGACCTCAGCGGTCTTGGTGGGCTTGAGAAGAACTTTTGTCCAGAGTTCGTTACGGTCTACGCGAAGGGGTGTGTTTGTAGTCTCATCGCAGACAACTCGGAACTCTGTAATTCCCCGTCTTCTTCTGATGTCATCAAGGAAGGGATTAACAACTCCCTCAATCTGTGACCAAGTAAACTCGTCGTTCGGCTCGAAGACAAACCGTTGAGTAGAAGCAAGTATGACCTTCCTGACATAGATCATTAGTCTTCTAATATTAATTCTATCTAAAGCAGAAGCTGCTCTTTGACCTGTTCTTTGGCCGAAGATAGTAATTCCTTGCTGAGGGAAGGCAACAATCGGGTTTACGATGTTACCGCCGCTGTAAAGGCTGTCTCTATCGCCTTGGTTGAGCTTAACCTCAACCTCTGTGGGCTTAGTTAAGCGACCCCTCTGGAAGCCAGCAGGAGCAAACCAAGTGTCAGATACGGCATCTGTATACGCCATCTGTCTAGCAGCAAAGATAGATGGATCATACCATCGGTCCTTTCCATCGAACGTGCTGAATATTTTTACCCAAGGCCAGTGGACCGCAGCGAAAGAACTGTTAATCGCACTCGATCTCGCCCCTGTTGTGGAAGCCTGACCGTTAGTCCAATCAATCGCGTCTTGAACAGATCCTACCGCATAGGGAGGGGCCACAAGAGCCAGGAAATCTTGCGTAGTTTCCGCTAGGGTAATAAGATTATTTTGAACAGCTTCTGTGGCTATACCAGGAACTAGGGCCACGCCGACGTTGATAACATCATCATCTAAAGCTTGCATTCCTGTTTTGGGTTCCGTCGTAGCGTCACCGATCAAAGCTGTGGATCGACCATTCTCAGTAGCAGCAATACCGTTCGTTCCCCCAGCTAAATTGGTGGCGGCAGACCCCACAAGTTTGACGAATCTACCCCAAGCGCCGCTGCGGTGACGACCCCCTCGAACGCGGTTCTGAATGTTCCCGTAACTAATTGCTTTACTGAATCTGAAAACTTAGTTAAAGCAGTTACAGAAACGTCAGCACCGTCTCTAGTAATGTTGCCCTTAATAACTCTAGAGGTAATGTTTGTTTCTCCAGTGTTAATTACGTCTTCCAAGAAGGCTCCTGAAGCGACAAGGCTGGCCTTGAAGGTTTCTAAAGCAACGCCTTGCTCGTTTACAGCTACCACAAAGTTTTGTGAGCCAAGAGAATCCAAAGTAATAGAGTTTCCGCTGGTGTCTCCATTAGACTTAATGCCTCCGTTATACCCAGCGCCTGGGTGTAACGATTGAACAAGGTAGCTTAGGTTGTTAGTGCCTGTAGTAGCAATCTGTGCCCCGCCTACTGTTATAGAAGAAGCCATAGAACCAATTATACCATAGTTGGCATCAGAATCTACTACAGGACTAATTTTCTGCAAAACCTCTATTCCGTTGTTTGCATCGAAGGTAGTTCCTTCGCAGATCTTGGCAGTAAGCTCTGCTCCAGAACCAGCAAAGCTACCGACGATGGCACCAGAAAGACCTAGCCCGCTGTCGAAAGAACCGTCATCAAATACCCCCACTAAATCTGCGTCTAAAGCGCCCCCGATCACCGATCTTAAAGCTTGCGACTGAGAGCGAGCATTAGGCACGCTGACCACATAATCTCTTCCTTCCTCAGCATTGTCAGAGAATTTAACAATCCCCTGAGAGTCTTTAACCTGAATTCTTAGAGTGACAGGCCGCTCAATTCCGAATCTGCTTGTGCCAAGGTTATCTCCTTGGCCGGAAACCGCAATCGCTGGGCAGTGGCCTAAGGACATCGTGGCAGAAGCGTCTACAGCTACTTCATCGTCAGCGCACCGAATAAAGTATACGGAATTAGTTTGCTCAAGGATCTCTAAAGCACCCTCTAAACCCTGACCGTTGATGGATTCAGAAGGCTCACCGAAAGTACGAATAAGGGATTCCTGATCTGTAATAAGGGTAGCCTTGTTTGTTGGGCCTTTAGAAGCAAAGCCAACGATACCTACTATTGAAGTGTTAACAGAGGGCGTGAACTCAGAAATGTCTTTTTGTACTGTATAAACACCGGGACTAACGTAATTTGGGGCCATAATTTATCTCCTATGCGTTGGAAATTTTGAACATTCTACGGCGGTGTAGAGTTTTTATTTGTTCTGTTATATAGTGCTCTGGGACCACTATACTTTCCCCCGGCTGCATCCACCTTGCCTGTGCTCCTTTTTCGGTGCGAAAGAAAATGGTGAACGCTTGTAGACAATCATTTTTTACTAACTTCATGATTATTTCCTTCCTTAGTATGTAGAGTTCGTGCTAAAGTTTTTTACTACTTTTTTTATGGCACAAACACTTTTGTTGTTGCTGCCGTAGCCATAGCAGGTCCGCTGTGTGCATCGGAACCATGAGGAGTAACTGCATCACCTAATACACTGATAGGCAAACCGTTGACCAAAACTTTAGGGCTCCCAGGACCTAGGATCGGACCCCCAGCGGTGGAAACGGTTATTATACAAGCGTTCCTACCCTGAATAAATACATTAGAAGTAGACACTGCGGGATGACCACAAGAAGCAGCGTCCCCTGTAACAATAGGTGGTCTCATGATAAAGTAATCTCCGTGTTAAACTCTTCTACCTTTCCTGTGGAGGTTACTAGGAACTTTGGATTAGGAACATAGGTTCTAAAAACAACATTAAAAGTTTTCTTTATTATTCTATCTTCTTTATCCCCTGCCGTGATCGAACCAACATCTTCCTCCGTGTCCAGATATGCCTTAGCGATGGTTGAGAATTCAGTAGGCACGTTCATCTCAGGGTTGAACTTGAGTCTAATCTGCTCAAGGATTTGGTCCATGTCAGCCATGTACTTACACCAGATGTTTACTTGGTAATTAATATTTACTGGTCTTGGAGCAAGGCTTAGAACTCGGAAAGCTCGATTCTTTTCAGCATCCCAATACTTCTCGTTTACAAGGACGCTTTCCTGTCTTCTGCGAGCATCATCGTTCGCAGTAGTGGTCTGAGTAATAGTTACCATTGGCAGGACGATGTTGTCCTCTTGCTTTAGCTTCGCAATAGCTCTCTCTGCGTTAGCGTGGAGGCACTTCACTTCCTTAAACTTATCCTCTGCGGAGATGTATCCCAAATCGTTGAAGGATGCAATCATGGACCTTAGAGACTCCTTGTAGATGAACGAGATGTTCTGCTTGGCCTGAGTCATCTTGAAGATCTTCTTACGAATATCTCCTTCTCTAGTAGGGTATTGTCGGTTTCGACTGTCGTAAGAAGAAACATCGAGTTCTGCCGCAGTAGCTGTGGTGACGGTTTCCCCACCGCCTTCCCCGGCCTCTGCCGGGGGAAGCACAGATTCCGTAGTAAAAACAAAAGTTATACCTTGCGTGGTTCCTGCGCTATTAATCAGATCAACTCTCCAATAATATGTCGTTCCCGCATCAAGCTCCGTCTCCAAGCTAACAGGAGAAGTTGAGGTAGAAACTAAGGTAACTAGGCTGGGCGAAGTTCCTAGATAGATCTGACGACTGCTGATTGTCCCTGCTGGCTCGGACCAGCTAAGTGTAGTGCTTGTGGACACATCTGTGGCCCCGTTTGAGGGAGCGGGGTCGAATGCCCTCCCAGGTGGAACAGAGCCAGCAGCATCCTCTTCAAACGCGCCTGGATTATACCCTGTGGCTTTTCTACTGTTCCCAGCGATGTCTGTAGCTGGAACATTAGAAAGATTTGTTAGAACTTTCCAAGCATCATTCCCTGTAACATCATATAGTTTAGAGGTGTATGGATCAAAAATTGCTTGGTTGCCTGTCGAAGAGGCATCAGTATCCGTAGTCAGTGTCCAAGTCTGATTTCCAGCAAAAATACCATCACCTGCGGGAATAATTAGATCTCCGAAGGTTGTTTGCTCGGTTACATTTCCTGAACCTTGCAAAGCTGTGAAGTTTCCGAAGCTTTGAGAAGTTAATGAGACATGAGCAAAGTTGTTATAGATAGCAACTGGAGTCCCTGTGTTAATTCTAACACCTTGACCTGTATTATGGAAAGTGCAGTTTCTAGCAGTTAATGTACCAACTTGATTATTTGCATTAATACATCGTGTTTGAGCCTCGATCCAACAGTTTTCAATTAACGTACCTGTTGATTGTTGATGATTGTCGTTAATACCATTGGGGCGTCTAAGCGCAGAAATATTACAATTTCTAACTATGGTTGCTTGTCGTGTTTCTATCGAATTTTGAATACTTAGCCCATCAAGAACATAAAAAGCGGTAACGAATAACCAAGCTTGACCAGCACCAGTGTCATTAAACACTACACCTTCATCTATATTTCCATTATGCTCACTACCAGCCGCAGGTTTAAAGGTTACATTTCTTGTAGCGTCTGCAACAATACTATTGCTTATATAAGGAGATTCATTATAATATCCAGCATCAGCCTCGAAAACAATAGCTCCATCATTAGCTACTAAATCTGTGCTACCAAAAGCCGTTGTTGCAATACTGTTAATGGCCGCTGCGGCGGCTGTAAATGTAGCATAGTCTTTTCCAGACCCGATAGTTTTTGTAACTACTGTAGGCATTATAGCTCCTCGATACCTGCGTACCCGCCAAGTTCATCACTAACCTTTGAGAGAGGAGTGTCCTGAACCTCTGTGCTATCGCGGAGGAGCTTGGCAGAGCACACTAAATGATAAACTCCATACGCCTCGAAGCTATCCTCAACCACCTCGAAGATCTCATACTTCTGCTCTTGAAACATAGGCTTGATTACATCACCAGGAATGACGGACCTACCAAGCTTGGTCTCAATGTAGCTCTTGTTAAACGTAAATAGCTGATCGTTAGTAAGCTCAATACCGAACTGGGTAAGCTCCTCTGACATGGAGATAGGATCGTAGTGCCCATGAACTACAATAGGTGTCTTGGACACTACCTTGCTCCTCTCCTCTCGATATACATCGTCGTAGTTGTCTGACTGGTAATACTTATAGAAGTGAAACTTGGAGCCAGCTAGACGAATCATCTCATCATCTACAAGGTTGAACAGGTTGATGTCAGGGTTGTCCTGATCAAATAGACTAAGCGCACTGTCATCCGTATCTATGTCTGGTAGTGCTGGTAGCTTAGTCGTTACCTTGTAGTTTTTGTTGCTCATTTATACTCTGGGGGCTTTGGTTTTTTCAGCAGATTTTTCTTTTTTGATGGCTTTATTGTAGTTTTGCCTGGACCTTGTAGATACCTCACACCTTTAGCT
>Ga0206123_10004689_pt1 | contig 10591 bp, 2 predicted proteins | sample Helgoland_Spring_2_FD_160086 | JGI IMG/M metagenome (GOLD analysis project Ga0206123, IMG submission 160086) | Pelagic subsurface seawater microbial communities from Kabeltonne, Helgoland, North Sea - Helgoland_Spring_Bloom_20160316_1 | ecosystem: Environmental > Aquatic > Marine > Epipelagic ... | reverse complement strand
CTCTCGAATGAAAAATCCTCAATATTTGCCTTCTCTCCCGCATGTTCCAGGGTCATGGAAACTAGATTTCCCTGCTCGTCCAAGTCAATGTACACATTTTCCGATATCTCGCGGGTTTCCACCACTTTCTTTTCAGTGAAATGAATCAACGCAGTATCTGTATCCTCAAAGTAATTAATTTTCATGTTTCTTTCTCCTTTTATAATCTCGGTCAAAAAATGCGTGATGAACGGTGATCCCGGCTTAAAGCAGAACTACCCTTAAATATTTAGATAATTCATTCACCCAAGTCCACCTTCTTATTCTTCCATCCGATTGAATCAATTGGTCTTCCGGTTCATTAATCGCGGAAAGTATCCATTCATCAAGAATCATCGACCGGTCCGGTCTTTTTTTGGTAAATTCAAAATACTGAGTCGTTTTCATCCGAAACTCAAAACTCGCGCAAACGCACCTAATCAACAACCTAAATGTACTCATATCAAAATTTAATCCCCTTGTCATTGCGAAAAGGCACCGAGGGTGCCGACGCGGCAATCCACTATCACCGTTCGGTTGATCCGCACTCTTTTGAAATCCACTTTCAACGAACACCCTGGGTTCTGTAAAATTACCCTGCTAAATTCAATCATAAGATAAACCATTGACTCGATCCTTATAAATTAAGTAAAAAGAGTAATTAAATAACACAATCTTCCGTGTTCACGAAGATATGAAATACAGTTCAGCGTGCAAAGAAATTACTTTTTCAAACTCCACTAAGTTTGAAATCCTTCGAGTGTCCCGATTTTTTATAAGTTTTTATCAAAATTTGCTATGTGCCAGGCAGGATTTATCACCATCTTTCCCAGAATAAAGCTGTTCCCGGTTTTGAATCAAATTAATACAGTTATGAAAAAAACAGCTTCTTTGTTATTTTTTATTTTAATTTTAAAAAACTCTCTACTGGGTAATTTAATCCTTTCAGAGATTGAGGCGGGTAATCTGATCATCGAAGAAAATTCTGCAGCGGGTACAATTATCGGTAAAATAACCCCGGTAAATCTTGATTCTAACAAAATTAAGTTTTCCTTAAAACCAACTTTTCCGAGAGGTCTCTCTCCTAAATTGTGGTTGGATGCAAGTGATTTAGATTGGGCAGGCACACAATGGTTCGATAAAAGTCAAAACTCCAATCATGCCACAATGCATGGAAGTGCACATGGATATCCATCCATTAAGCAAAACGCCCACAATGGAATGTCTCTCATGCATTACTGCGGAGCAATTGGAGCCTATCATTCGTTTGATGAATTAAACGACATTCGAACAATATTTTGGGTGTTGAGAAAAGAAAGCGGTTATAGCTTCATGCTTAGCCATGATAAATTAGTTCACTTTCATTTTAACACCGGACAATTTTGGTGGGAAAAACATGCATCTCCCCATGTTTTAAATGGTAGATTATCTATCAATGGAAATTCGATTGACGGATCCAATACAGATATTCCCAAAGATCTTTCGATTATCTCTCTCCGGACAACTGGTGATGTGACTGCTAACAATTTCTCTAATGATCGAAATATTGAAGCGAGGTTCTTTAATGGCGACCTCGGAGAATTAATTATTTTCAACGAGACTTTAAGTGATTATCAAATTAAGGAAGTTGAGAGTTACCTGCACAGGAAATGGAACCTGCCATTAGCCTATGAACCAATTCTTCCCGCTTTTGCAATATCAACCGATGGCGTGATTTCATCCAATCGTACATTTGATCATGAGACCTCTGCATCAGTCAGCGTCACCCTCATCGCCACAGATTCACGTGGTGTGGCCTCGAGTGCCACCTTTTCTGTTAGTATCAGGGATTTACCAAACGACCTGGATGAAGACGGCGTACTCGATTCTGCCGACCCAGATCGCGATGGCGACGGATTGAGCAACGCCCTTGAACTTGCAAACTTTTCCGACCCAGACAGCCATGCATCTTCTAACTATGCCCCCGTCGACCTGAACTCCACCGCCGAGCTTACCATCTTAGAGAACCGTCCGGCGGGAACCTATGTCGGCCAATTCACCGCATCCGATGTAGACAATAATTCAACTTTATCCTTTAGCTTATCACCAGGCACAGGCGATGCAGACAATGACCATTTCACCCTCGATTCTTCTGGTCTATTACGAACTGTTTCACTGTTTGACTTCGAGAAAAACGCCAGCGTATTCTCCCTTCGAGTACGGGTGACTGATGAGCGAAATGCCTCCAGTGAGAGATCTTTTTCCGTAAGTTTAATCGATGAGGATGTCTTTTCTCCTCTCACCATCGATTCCAACTTGATGCTCTGGCTCGATGCAGCAGACCCCTCCACTCTGGACCGCGGAACCCACCTCGGCGAACTCGGCCCTCCCGAAGATGGAGACTCTACTTTGTTCTGGGTAGATAAAAGTGGCAAGGGGCATAATGCGCTGAAAATTAAAGGTTATCCTACCTATGCCGAGAAGACATTGAACGGAATGCCTTCCATCGATACGAGTGAAGATACCTACGAAATTTCCAATTCTGCAGTTGCTTTTGATGCTTGGGAACGCATGACCATAGTAATTGTTTACAAATGGTCGAAAGTTACTTTTTGGGCCAAAGGAATTTGGAAGCATGGTGAAGGCAATGGCAACAACTCTGTTTCGGGATGGTCGTTTGACATAATGAATCCGAATAACAATCAAGCTGCTGCACTTTGGTGGGCTCGTAAAGGTAGCAGTGCAAATAGATTGAGCGGAAATTTAAACATGGATGCACGAAGTGAAACCAAGCTCATCACTATTAGATACGATGGTACGGAAAATACCTTACTATACTATTCTGATGGTTCATTTCAACAGCAGAGCACCTCTATAATTTCTAGATTTATATCAAATCAAATTGAACCATTGCGCGTTGGGGGTCCATACAAGTGGGGGGAAATTCTCATTTTCAATGATACCTTGGACGACAGCGACCGCCAAAGAGTGGAAGGCTACCTTGCCCATAAATGGAATCTTGTTCAGGAGTTGGATGAATACCATACCTATAAAAATGGCGGAATCATGGATGGAACGATTTCCTTGGCCGAGGAATTGCCCGTAGGTACTGCATTCGTCAATCTTTCAGATGTAGATCCAGATTACAATGCCAGTTGGAGCTATTCGCTGACCGAAGCCAATGCTTCCAATGACAATGCAGAATTTACTTTCTCCGACCAAGCGTCATTCGATCCCTCAGCAACAGAAGGGCTCTCCTTATGGTTAGACGCTTCGGATGTATCCACCATCACGGCAGATCAGGATGGGAATGTGAGTCGATGGGCAGACAAAAGTTCAAATGAATACAATGCCACTGCTGTTTCCGGCCAATTCCCGGTTTCCGGAAGTCAGAAATTAAACGGTAGGAATGTACTTGCATGGTCATCAAATAAAAAAATGACAAGTAATGCTCCCAACGATGCAAACTGGCAGGATTGTTACTTGGTGGCAAGATGGTCGGGGGGATCCACTTTTCCTTCTTACAACTCCTTATTCACAGGAAAAAATGAACCTTCCTTTCATGGTCAAATCCATTCCAATAGATTCTCGTGGGGAGGTTGGGTTGATGAAATATATCTAAACACCAAATTAACTAAGGCCAGTGATAGCGTGATAGAGGAGATTTCCCAACCATTCATCATTTCATTTTCTTCCAAGGGCGAAATCTCTGCAAATGGATATGTTTTAGGAGCAGATCGGAATATTAATCAACGAAGTTGGGTCGGGGAAATAGCCGAGGTTCTGTCCTTTGATAGATCATTAAATTCATTGGAGAAACAATCCATAGAAGCCTACCTCTCAAACAAGTGGGGTTTGGTACATCAATTACCCCCCTCTCATCCTGGCCGCAAAGATGTTTTGCTAGCGGCAACATCTTTAGACTACGAGACCAATGCATCCACCTACAATATACATGTGCGGGCATCAGCAAATGGTTCAGTGCAAAATGAAAAGGAGTACAAAATATTGCTCAGTAATGTATTTGAAGATCTGGATAATGATGGGATCGAAGATCATTACGATCTGGATGATGATGGGGATGGGTTTCCTGACCTGATCGAGATTGCCTACCCGTCCGACCCGCGGGACCCCAGCTCTCATGCAAATGTTGCTCCCAATGAGCTGAATGCCAGCGGCGTATTAACGATTTCGGAAGATGCACCACTCAACACAATCGTCGGTACTTTTTCCGCATCCGATCCGGACGGGGATTCTAATTTTTCTTACGCATTACCAAAAACGATTAAACAGCTGGGACCTGTATTATGGCTGGATGCAAACCATCCATCGGCCAAGTCTCCCACATGGGAGGATCTGAGTACCTACAATCGAGATGCCAATAGATACAATTCTCCCACGGTGGTGGAAAATATTCAAAACGGATTATCTGTGATGAGATACCAGGCTAGCTCCTCCACAACAGATTATCATGAGTGGGCCTCGGTGAATAACATTCGCTCCGCCTTTGCCGTACTTAAAAGAAACTCCGGACATGTCCTGAGTCATGCAAGCGCCCACCATTTTCACTCAAATGGAAGTAAAATTTTACATTCGACCCACGCACATGCCAACCTGAAGAATGGCATATCACGACTTAATGGATTGGAGATCGATGCACGATTTTCGAACTCACCAAGCTCTGATTTCTTCCTGATCTCTTTTGCGCCAATTGGTAATGTTTCCACCAATCGAATCGGGAAGGATAGAAATTTAAATAGTTCTTACAACAATTTTGACGGAGATTATGGGGAACTTGTTCTTTTTGACCAACCGTTGGACGATTGGGAGGTTGAAAGTGTTGAGTATTACCTAGCAAGAAAATGGGGCTTACAAAACAACTTGGCTCAGACTCACTCTTACAAGGATAAGAATAACACACTGGGTAATGAACACTTCACCATTGATAATAATGGAACCCTAACCCTTGCCCAAACTATTGACTACGAAACAGAACAAAATTTTTCTTTAACCGTTCGGGCAACCGATCCTCATGGGGCATCTTTCGATAAGCTTTTCACAATTGAGGTTACAGATACAGCTGAAGATGTGGACGGAGATGGAACACCTGACCATCTGGATAATGACATTGATAACGATGGTTTGAGCAATGCAGATGAACTGCTTGGAAAATCCGACCCGTATAATTCAAATTCTACGAATCGTCCTCCCAATGCCATTACCTTGTCGAACCTCAGCTTCACTGAAAACTTGGCTACAGGTACAAAAATTGGTGAAATCAACGCCATTGACCCCGACGGGAATGAGAATCTCAGTTTCTCACTTCATCCACTTTTAGAAGTTACCCCCTCTCTATGGCTGGACGGTAGTGATATTGATGGCAATCTCAAACCAGACACTTACGGAGTGGGTGACGATATATCCCTGTGGGTCGATAAATCAGGCAATGGGTATGATTTCAATGAAACCAAGGGGAAGCCGACATATTCAGCTAAAGAAGGAAAAGGCGTGGTCAAGTTTGATGGGCAGACTCTTATTTGGACAGGAACATCGCTTTATCCCGATTTCAATAATTACACAATTTTTTCGGTAGCTAGATATTCAGGAGGTTTAAATAAACGTCTAATTTCAGATGTTAGCCAAATTAATTGGCTTTTTGGTTATCACAGTTCAGGGGTTGATTCCTTTTATGTAAACGGTTGGTTGTCGAACAATCGTAATGTACCCGCTGATCAGGACTGGCATTTACATATTGGCACAATGAACAGCAGTGACTATGGGCAAGGTTGGGTTGATCAAATAAATATGGTTGATTCGCCTAATGGTGCAGGAGCAGTGTATCGGCCCAAACTTCTAGCTCTAGGTGGTTGGGGAAATGCAAAGACCTCCTGGTTTACAGAAATGTCGAAAGGTGAGGTCGCGGAACTCATCGTTTTTGATCAGGTATTAAATACCGCGGAGATCAAGCAGGTTGAAGATTATTTAATCGGTAAATGGAATTTGCCTTTGCCTACTGGCAACTCATCTGTTGATTTCTTTGAAATTGATGAAAATGGCACCCTCTTTACGAAACGTGCTTTCAATTACGAAACTGATGATCACAATTATTCCCTCACCGTTCGGGCGGTGGATAATTACGGAGCCTACAGTGAGCAAAACTTTACCCTTCAACTAACCAATGAGTTGGAAGATGCCGATGGCAACGGGATCGAGGACTACGAAAGCAATCAAAGTACAATCCCACATGATATCGTTACTACCAATAGCCCACTAAGAGTTTCAGAAAATGCTGCGATCGGCTCAGTTGTTGGGCAAGTAAAGGCAGTTGATCTTGATGGAGATGCACACCATAAATACACTCTATCTACAAGTGGGGATCCTAATAGATTCCACTCCTCCAGTGTCGATGGATTAACCGCCTGGTTTGACGCATCTGATTCTCGTACAATTCAAAAAGTAGAGGCAACCAACAAGCTCAGTGCTTGGAGAAATAAAATAGACCCAGATATTTACCTTAGCCCAGTATTAGGCAAAGAGCCTGATACCAACGGTTCGATTAATGGACTAAATGCGATTGAGTTCACCGCTGCCGACCAAATATCCAAAAGATTATGGGGGTATAAGAACGGAGCCAATTGGAACCCAATGGGGGTAAATGGAGCGGCTTCTGGCAAACTAACAGATGGTTCACTCTACATGACTTTTCGCTCCAACAAATCTACAAAGTCAGGCTTTCCGTTTAATTTTGGCTGGGGAGATCATTTCCCTTGGAATAACAATCAAATATTTTGGCGATTTTCGGATGTGCGAAGAGCCACGAATTTCAGCTCGAATGGTGAAGAGTTACTGTTGTGCTTTGAATTTTCTGTGAGTAAAAGAATTCAGAAATTATACAAAAATGGAACCGTTATTATGAGCGGACCAAGAACAACCGAAACAAATATTGGTGGTGCCTTCTTCTTCCCATCAGATTACGGATCGCAGAATATTCCTGAGTGGACGGTTGGTGAAATGTTAGTGGTTCGTGGAGTAATGCAACAGGAGGAGCATTTGCGGATTGAGGGCTATCTTGCCCACAAGTGGGGCCTGGAAAGTTCCCTGCCCAATGATCACCTCTACTCGAAAAACTATCAAAGTTTTGATCAAAGCGATGTCTTTCTCAGCATCGATAATAATGGGACGCTCCGCACCACAACCACATTTGACCACGAAATCGATGCAAATCTAACAATTAGCATTCGGGCCATGGACGATGATGGTCTGTCCTTCGACAAAAACTTCACCATCGACATAACCAATCTTGCAGAGGCGGATCTGGACGGAGATGGAGTCGAAGATTTACTCGACGAGGACTGGGATGGAGATGGAGTGAGTAATTGGAACGAATGGCAGAATAATTCCGACCCAATGGATCAAAACTCCAAAAACCGTTCACCCATCGATATCATAGCATCAAACCTTTATTTTAAAGAAAATGTTTCAAGCGGTACTAACATCCTAAACTTTTCCACCGATGATCCTGATGAAAACCAAACCCATTCTTATAAACTTGTAAGTGACGGAAAAATAGGATGGCGAACGGCACACCTAACAGGCGATCAAGACGCAGGTATCGACTCATCCCGTTCCTACACCTGTGCAGTCAATGTGAACGGTGCGGATCGGGTGATTAGTGGTATTACCTTCAAGGGCGAGGCAGGACTTTCAGGAACGGGGTGGGAGATAACTTCTGGATTTCAGAGTAAACACGCCAGTCAGCAATCAACGGTCAACGGACAGGTTGGTAAAGTACTTTCGAACGGAATGCGTTTTGGAGGGAATCCTCAAAAAATCAAATTAACCGGGTTAACTATTGGCAAAAAATATGTTTTCACTCTATACAGCCAAGCGTGGGGAACCGAAACGGCAAGGGAGGCACTCATTACCAACTCCGATTCTTTGCGGCACATTACTGTAAACCAAAATTCATACACTTCTTCGACTAATGATGGAATATTAGTTGAATGTACCTATATCGCCAGTTCAACAACAACTGAATTCACGATTAGTCCAATTACCTCTAGCACCTGGCATCTCTATGCATTCAGTAACTACGAAACATCTTCTTTATTCACTTTAAATAAAAACGGGCACCTTCGCCTTGAAAAGACTTTCGATTATGAGACAGATGAGCATTCTTTCCCTCTCACCGTAAAGGTAACTGACGATCATAATATTTCACTGATTAAAGAGTTCACCCTCTCTCTTAACAATGAGATCGAGGACCTTGATGGCGATTTATTGGAGAACCATGAGGACCCGGATATCGATGGAGACGGGGTAAGTAATGCAAACGAAATGCTTTACGGAACAGACCCATGGGACAAAACCTCCGACAATGAACCACCAAGTGGTTGGCAAGTACTCGAGAAATTACAAGTTCAAGAAAACCAACCAGTTGGTTCATTGGTGGGTAAAATTCAAGGCTTAGATCCCCAGGGAAGCAATACTTTGAACTACTCGCTGATTCCACAATATCCTAAACAAATTAAACCCCTACTTTGGCTGGATGCAACAGATTCATCCACATTCGAACATGATGAAGAAGGTGCTGTTAAAATATGGAAAAATAAAATCGGCTCACGACATGACTTCGTTCAGGGCATCGCAGATAATCGACCATCTCTCCAACATAGCAATTTGAACAATTATAATTCTTTATATTTTGACGGAAATGACTTCATGCACTCATTGGGAAGTATTAATTTAGGAGACAACTTTAGCATTTTAATGGTCGCACAACTTGAGGAAGTTGACAGTGCTGGTGATGCTCTATTTTCATACAATAGTAATTGCGAGGGGGGGTATTTTAATTTTCGATCTCATCAACAAGACGGTTTTCATGGACACTACTTTAGCAATGAAACAACCGGAAATAACAAAGTATTTTTTGCCCAGTCGCAGGCAGGGCCAGCACTATATGAACTCGTATTTGATTTGAAACAAAATTTCGTACAGTGTTTTTTAAATGGTACAGATAAAGGCAAGGTACCCTACACAAGTGCACCGGGCACTCATCATATCTTCAGACTTTTTGCAAACTTGGACATAAGTCAGCATCCCAAAGGATCCATTGGTGAAACATTAATTTTCAATTCGGCGTTACCTGTGCCCCAGCGTAAAGAAATTGAATCTTATCTCGGAAACAAATGGAATCTTCCAATTCATAACATTATTCCACACCATTTATTCCAAATACAAAATGATGGTACTATCTTTACGACTAAGCAGTTTGATTTTGAGAAACATGAAAGCTTAAATGTTAAAATCCGTGCGAGCGACGACTATAATATGTCCATTGAAAAAGAATTTTTAATTTCAATCGAAAATATTATAGAAGATCGTGATGGAGACGGGATTGAGGATGCTTATGACTTCGATTTTGATAACGATGGCATCGTTGATGAGATCGATCTGGATGATGACAACGACGGCATAACGGACTTAAATGAAATAATTTGGGGAACGGATCCCTTCAATCAATTCTCGCACGCACAAGTTCCTATTGTAAGAACTTTAGGTCATGAAGGGAATACAACCAGTGGATATGCCCTACTTGGTGAAATCATAACGAATGGTGGAGCTCCTATTTCAGATCTCGGGATACTTCTTAGCTACGATATAAATTTTAATAACACAGAACCGATAGCAGCAATCGAGAGAGATGGACAAAAATTCAAATTATTGATTAAAAATTTTAGATATGGATCGATTCTTTATTATGAAGCTTACGGAAAAAACGGAGTTGGTTTATCGAATGGTGGAATTAAAAAAATAATAATTCCACAGAAGAATTCACATAAAACATTATGGACGGAGGCGAAAAATTTGATCGGTGGATGGAAAGATTCCTCATGGTTTGGCGAGTTCAAGGAATTTAAAAATATTTCCTGGATATACCATTCCCAATTCAAATGGTTATACATTTCAGAACTCGAAGACAAAAGTATCTGGTTATGGAACGAAAAGGATGGATGGCGGTGGACCCAAGAGGATGTATTTCCATACCTTTTTCGGTGGCATGATACCGCATGGATATATTTACTAAAAAACCCAGGTGATCAAATATTGTATTATAATGCTAACACACATTCCATTGAGCCTAACTAATAGCGTTTAGCATGTTAGAAGATTAGTGAGATAATAGATTCACTTAAACAAAAACCTATTTTTAAAACTTAGGTTTCTGACTTAACCTATTACTCGCATCTCTGCCAACTGGATCTAATTCCTGAAAAAACAGGATGGCAAAGCCCATTATTACGACTACACCACCGAATCGGTAAGGTAGCAGCAATCGACGCATCCCATCAGTACGGTAAGATTTGCTGAACTAGTGGATCGCCACGGACTACACCCTCGCGATGACGAGAGTAGTAAGGATAGAATTGAACAAAATATTGTCTTTGCCAGGAGGCACCCCCCAGTGCCGACGCGGCAATCCACTGCCACCGTTCGGCTGATCCGCACACTTTTGAAATCTACTCCGAACGAACACCCTGGGTTCTGTAAAAATTACCCTGCTAAATTCAATGATAAGATAAACCATTGACTC
>Ga0206123_10004688_pt1 | contig 10592 bp, 8 predicted proteins | sample Helgoland_Spring_2_FD_160086 | JGI IMG/M metagenome (GOLD analysis project Ga0206123, IMG submission 160086) | Pelagic subsurface seawater microbial communities from Kabeltonne, Helgoland, North Sea - Helgoland_Spring_Bloom_20160316_1 | ecosystem: Environmental > Aquatic > Marine > Epipelagic ... | reverse complement strand
CTATTTATTGTTACCGCATTAATACTTGTCCATCCACTTGTAAAATTCTTACAATTGCCTAGATAGAATATTATTCCGGATGTAAGTGTATTGTGATGACTCATTGGATTGGGTTGGTCGCTAGGCATATGAGTTTTAGCTTTATTACTACTATTATGCAAAGTTGTATATGCTCCCATTTGCGAAGCTGTATATTTTCCTAATTGATTAGTAGGATCGGCTATAACATTTCTAGGTATTGATTGTATTATCGGTGGTCTTTTTATAATTACAAAAAATATCCAGTCGCCATAATCATCAATCCATGTATCTCCATCGAAAACAGGTATAAGGACAGTGGAATAGTTTCCAGGTATCTGTTTGCAAATCTCTCCGCATACTTGTTTTGCTGCTTCAAATTTGTCTGGTGGAGACACACCCCGAGATTCCAAAAAATCTATTATATATTTATATCTTATAAAATACATAGGCGAATCTGTATTAGGTTCAACATAACAACCATTTGTAAATAGACCTTCTATAAATCCAACTTTGAATGAGTCGGTATCTTGATCCCATATTTTATCAAAATAATCACTAATTAGATTAATTGTATTACTCGGATTAAATTGTAATTGTGGTTTTTCTCCTGGTAATATGCTTTTAAAGAGAAAATAATTGCTTTTACTGGTTCTAAAATTTTCATCAGTAGGAACCATTTTTGTAGGTAAAGTGTCTGTATCCAATTTATAACGTGTAATAGGTTGTCCATCTACATCTTGCAAAATCATATGGTTTTGACTCATTCCTTCTAGAATATTACTACTCCAAATATCAGAAACTCTAATAAATAGATATATTGAAACTATTATAATAATAGTGACAAATGCCCATAAAGTGAATTTCGACAACCATTTATTATTCATAATATCTATATTCATAATATCTATAATTATATATTATAAATATTAATTTTATCGAGTTAAACAATAAATAATAATATGATTATTTTATTATTTATCCATGAATAATTATCCATAATTATTTCACCTATAAAGTGGTTCTTGAGCCAGCATCTCCTAATTGCATCGAGAACATGCGATTTAATGGTCCATAATCGACATTAAAATATTGTGATGTTAGAAATAAGATTATTAGTAAAAATACAATATATCCTATAATCATCTCTGCTGTTACAATATCTGGATTTGTCATATTGAGAAAAAACATTATTAACGTCATTATAACTACTATAATTAACATAAAGTATTTCATATAAGTGCTATCAGTCTCCATACCAGACTCTTGTTGGCGAGCAACAGATATTTCATAATCACCTAATAAATTATTATATTCGACATAAGACAAGTCATCAATAGTATTATTTGATAGTTCTCTATACATTCTACCTAAATAATTGGTTGAATCAAATGCTCCTTCTATACATTCTATACCACTACATTCATAATTTGGTCCGGTTGTATTGAATTTTACCCCGCCTAATATATTATTTACTTTTTCTGCATTGTCAGTATATCTCTCTAAATATGTATCACAATCCTCTTTAGATTGATTCCCATTGACTAAGCAATTATTGATCGACGTTTTTAGACTATCTTGTGCGTTCTCTGCATCACATAATGGATCATAATAGCGAACAAGATCATTATTGTTACTTGTTTGAAGATATTTATAACCTTTTGATGTGAATCCACCAAATCCTATGTTTTTATATATGTCATTATCTGTTTCGCTATTATAATTAATCAATGACTTCATTATCGTCTCGCATTTAGAAGATGTAGAAATATCGATTGATTTCATTACAAGAGCATTATCTCTAATATTGTATTTATTTATTGCATCGGTATCTAACATATATAGATTACATGAACAATCTCCACCACTACCATCTAAAGCAAAAAAATGCGCGTCATGATTTGCAGCCGCTTTTTCAGCACATTTATTAATTTGATCGTTGATATCGGTGCTACCACTTAAATCCACGGTAGCGATGAATTTTATTAAATTATTATGTTTACCACCATCTATCTGCATAGTTGATGTATAGAACCCGGTTATACACTCTTGATTATCATCAACGCATCTATAATTATAATATGATGTATTGCCGGCACCCGAAATCTGGATAGGTTTAAAATTAGTCGAATTTATTCCAGGAAATAAAACATCATTTCTACATGTAAATTTCTCAATTACACTATAATTATTTGTGCATATTATAACTACTCCTATTATGGCTATTAAAAAAATAATAATATATTTATACTGTTTTATGAATAATGATGCATTCATCTAACCTATATATAAATATTATATATTTTATAGAAAAAGAGTCGGATAAAATATTATGTATATCTCGTCAAGAACTTTTAGTCTTAAAATATACATATATAATTGAAAGGATTGCAATTGATATAACAATATTTTCGAATATTGCGAGAGATTTATTATATTCGGTGATATCTAATTCTCCTATAGCACCCTGATTTTTATTCATCAAAATATTTAAATCATTCTCTCCTGATAATATTTGTTTATTGATTTTATTTAATAAAGCAGCTGAATCATTATTATCCAATTCAGCAGTCATCATGATTAAATCATTGTAAATATTATTTAACTGAAATAAATCAGCCTCTAATTTTTCTTGTGAAATATTCATAGTTTGCTCGGTTGTTTCCACTGATTTTTTCATAGTAGGCGATGCCCACTCTCCATCACCACTAACACCTAGATAATATGCATAGAGATAAGAATTACGATTACCAATATATGTATTTAGATTATTTGTAGCGGAGCTATAAACCTCATCAAAATATGCGCGATCTGGCACGGGCATCGGTTTATGTTGTTCTACTAAACTCATTACAGGAGAAAAATAGAGAGACATATTAGTATCCTTTCCAAAATAGTTTGATCCTGACACATCATAACACGTGTCGCCTATACTACTACATTTACCTATACCAGATAACCAGTCATTTAGACTCGCGTCAGTATATTGTTTTGAGTCAAAGTATAAACAGCTAGCATCCATATTTGTGCTACTAAAGTCAGTTAATATAAATGCACTTGATTTATTATGAAAAGCAATACTTTCGCATGCCAAAGCATTAGTTACTCTGGTAGGTGTTCCTATAAAATTTTTATAAAAACCATGAGATATATCATATGTTTCATTATATGAATAATGGTCTAATACTGTCATAATTAATATACTTATATTTATATTATATTAATTATATCGAATTATATTAATTATATTAATTATATTGAATTAATCGATAGGATTAATTATTTTATTGGATTAATTATTTTATAGGATTAATTATTGTATTGGATAAACCTCTATAAAATACAAACTCTATAAAAATCGCTACTAATTGCAGTTTTGCTAAATCGTTCAATTTTACATATATCCCCTGGTCTGATACCTAATACTAGTGATACTGGACTAAAATACGAAATTGTAGGAATCTGTTTGTTATCAGTAATATTATATCTTGTTATAAATTGTTCGCGTTCTACCGGTGTAAGGAGTGTATGTTTGGGAACAAGAGTATGTTCAAGAATATTAAACTGTAGCCTGGCAATATTTAAAACACTTATATAGATACCATCATTTAACCATACATTTTTAATTGTTGTTTGCATAGTATCATTTGGTTCATCCTTATTAACAATTATAAGATCATCTGTTTTTGTTAGGACATTTTCAATATGAAATAAATCCTCAACATAATCATATATATTAGGTGGTCTCAACAGTTTCACGATGTTATATTTTACATATACTTTTTTTTCACTTGTTCTCATTTTTACTATAAAATCCAGCTGTTGATTTTCAATCATAGCATGCAATTCTTCATATGTAAAACTATTATACTCACTTGTATCAAAATCTCTTGTCTCTAAAATATCGAGAAGGGTCTTTCTAGATTTATATATATCATTTATTAACTGGTTCGACATTACTATATTATATTAACATTAATTAAAATAATAAATCTAAATCAATTATTTTATTATTTTATTTTTTATTTTTTATTTTTTATTTTTTATTTTTTATTATTTATTATTTTATAAGTTAATTTATAAGTTAATTTATTGTTATGGGTTTTGTAATTGTTTTTATTTCTGATTCATTTTCATCTTCAGCTTCATCTTTCGACTCATCTATTGTTAATATAGATTTTTTGTTAAGCGAGTCTTGACTATCTTCGCTTGATCTAATAACAATACCTTGATCCTTTAATCTATCTTGTTCCACCGATTTCTCTAATTCTGCAATTTGATCCATTTGCTGTTGCGTATTTGCTTCTATTGAATTCTTAATTGATGCAAAATCGTTACTTATTTTTAATTTTTCTGGATTGCCGTCTATATTGTCTAGACCTAATGCACTCTCTGGTAAGTCTTCTCCTATATTTACTGGTTCATTATCACTGCCATCATCACTATCATCATCTCCTACAGATTCCGCATATTCTTCGGCTCGTCTAATAGATTTTATTGTTTCGGGATCTAGGTCGCTTTCATCTTCGTCTTCTGGAATTCCAGTAGATGAAGTATCTTGATTTGTCCCATCAGATTCATCATCAATATTTGCCTGTATGTCTTGTAGTTGTTCCTGAGATTCAGTATCGCTATCTACATCTAATAAATTAGATTGTGTGATCTTTATCTGAGTTTTAGCATCATCACTATTTCCAGATTTTGTTATGATCTTCTCTTGATCTAAATATCTAGTATGTTGGAATGACATACTATCAAATTGATCTATATTGTCTTCAGTAATTACTCGCATCTGAATATTCATACATTGTAGCTCATGTATTAATAATTTAAAACTATACGGTATTCTTACGATACTGAACGACCTACCATATCGTGAAATATTCTCTATATTTAAATTATCGACTGTAGAACCATTAAATTTAAGGGGTCCATCAGCAAACATACTATAAAATATATTTTTACTACCATTATAAGCAGCAATTGTGCCAGTCGTATTACATATAGCCACATAATAATCATCTCCGCGATCTAACATCGACTGTTTTAAAAATGCCGTTGCTCCATGCGCAATAACACCATCTCGTTCCATCTCTCCTATTCTTAGACCACCGTCATTGGCGCGTCCTTGAACTGTTTGACGCGTTAAAACCGTCCGAGGTCCTTGCGCGCGATAATTAATCTTATCTTTTACCATATGTTTTAGACGCATATAGTAACATGGTCCAATAAATAACTCACTTTCGAGTTGTTCACCGGTCTCTCCATTATACAATAATTCATTACCAGACGAATTAAACCCAAGATCAGTTAGTAATTTACCATATATAGGTTGCTGATTTCCATTATTAACAAATGCGGTGCAGTCGCCATAATTACCGAAATGAGCGCATGCTTTTCCCATGATGGTTTCGACTAATTGTCCAATAGTCATTCTACTTGGAAGAGCATGTGGGTTAATAATTATATCAGGGCGAATGCCATTTTCAGTAAAAGGCATATTAGCTTCTGGTATAATCTGACCGACTGTCCCTTTTTGCCCGCATCTACTACAGAATTTATCACCTATTGATGGTATGCGTTCTTCACGGATACGGACTTTCGCTATTCTAAATCCCTCTTCGCCATCAGTAATAAAACTCCGATCTACATAACCAAGCTGTCCCTTTTTGGGAGTGATACTATTATCGATATACGTCCCCGGATTGCTGGGATTATTGGTGATTTTCCCTATAACTACTTTTTTATCGTCCATAACGGTATTTTCCTCTATAAGACCATGCTTATTGAGATTACTATATTCGTATCCTGGCTTCATACCAACCACATTATAATCCTCGATATTAGCGAATCTAGAATCTACTGTATTATTACCGACTTTGCTACTCTCCTCATATGTTTCATACATATTAAAATAAGTTGTTCGGAACATACCACGTTTTACGCTGCCTTCATTAAAAAGAATACTATCCTCTACATTATATCCACCATAACAACCGATCGCAACGATTGTATTGAAACCATATGGATGCTCCTCATTATTTATATATTGCGAATAACGACTCTTTATTAAAGGCATTTCGCCATAATTTAATACAACACCCATCTTATCTATCCTATTATGGAAATTACTATGATATAGACTAACTGCTTGTCTGCTCTGACCACACGAAAAAAGATTTCTAGGCAATTGATTGTTTTCCGGAAATACAATCTGATTACCCATCACACCCAATATTAAAGATGGATGAATCTCGAGTCCAGTTGTATAAGGAGTAATATTTGCGGTAGTTGTAGCTATATAACAGGTCTCAGTCTCAGCTGTATCTAAATATTCTATAATGGCTTGATTAGCAATTAATTGATCCACTGTTTTAACATTATATACATCATCTATTTTTTCAAAAACTTGATCATTGTCCATTGATCGTATGGTTTTATTACTTTGGGGATTTACACCAGAGACAAGATCGATCCAACTAAAGTCTCCTTGTTGGAGCCGTTTATATGCCGCCTTTTCCTGATAACTAGCTCGACCATTCTCGACATAAAAACATGGACGCATAATGCGCCCCGAATCAGTATAGAAATATAGCGACTCTTCTTTAATATTCCAGCTAATACTGGTAAAAATGGGTATCAAGGCATTACGCTTATATACTCGCATTATTTTTACTATATCTTCTGGCTTACGTGTGACACCTATCCACGCTCCATTCACAAATATTTTGGTCGAACATCCAATATAATCAATGGACGTTTCAGTCAATCGATCGACTATCCCAGTAGAGAGTAGTAAAGAGATCAAAGGCTTAGACGAATATCCACTAGTAATGGTTGCACTTATAGCAAGATGTTTATGAAAACCAATATTGCCGCCATCCGGAGTATCAACTGGATCTATTAATCCCCACTGACTGCTGTGTAGGAGACGCGGTCCAACCACTTTGGCACTGGCATCTATTGGTAAATTGATTTTTCGGAGATGTGAAATAGCCGCATTGAAACTCAGGCGATTAAGATCCTGCACTACGCCCGCTCGCTTTGTATGTGCTTCCGATCCCCAATTACCTTTGAATGCGCGTCTAAAACCGGCTTCTAAAATCCTCTCTTTAAAAATAGAATTGACATTAGTCTCTATTAATGAATAAAAATCGTTTTTATAGATGCCTTGTTTATAATAATATTCTTTATCGATTGTCTGGAATACATGTTTTTGCTGGAGAGTATAATATTCTTTAAATAGATCGTATATTAGTGTCCCGGGTAATTCAACGCGTTTAAAATTAAAACTGTCTCGATCAGTTGGGCGCTTTACACCTTTAAATACTTTTAATAATTCGAATACCATGTGTCCAATAAAGAGAGCTTTCTCGCGGAAATTGAGTTCGCCAATATGGGGTAGCAAATAGTCCATTAAGATATACATTACTTGTGGAATTGTTTTGCCTTTTGTAAATGTGGCAATATACTTGAGTGCGGTTACCTGGGTAAATATTCTACCTGCGTCATGAACCGATGGAATAAATAGATCAACATAATCGCGATTTTTATCAAGATCTAAAATGCAATGTTCAATTATTGCTCGATCACTCTCTACGCCTAGAGCTCGCATAACAATAAATAGCGGAATAGGTTTTCTAACATTGGGAATATTTACTACAATCTGATTATTTGTAAATGAGCTGTTAGGTGTAACAATCCTGATAGAGAATGTGCGAATTGGCTTGGATGCGTCTTCACTGACACTGCGTATCTCGGCACTATGACTATATATATCATTGTATTTATCTCGGACATACAGCATATTATCTGCGAATTTTTCCTGAGAGATCACCAGTTTCTCTTTACCATCAATGATGAAATATCCACCTAAATCATTCTTACATTCGCCCAGATTATATTTAGCCATACGATCCATTTTATTCAGGACACATAAATTGCTATTTAACATAATTGGAAATCTGCCTAGATATACTTTTTCTAGGGTCGATGTGGTCTCTGTTGTATTGCCCTCGTCGTCCGTAATCCGATATTCTAGATCAATATCGATGTGAAGTGTAATACCATATGTCATATTGCGTATTCTGGCTTCATTGGGAAACATGTAGTGTTGACGTGTTTCGTCAAAAATCACTGGTTTACCGAAATAGATCTTGTCGCCGTCTCGTCCAGCGAAAAACATCTTAACTTGGCGTCCATATTCACCAGTTGTCTCATTAAACTCTTTCAATATCTGAACCGGATTCTTCTCTCGAAATATATTTTTAATGTTTTTATCGAAAAATTGATTAAATGAATCAAGATGATGTTTAATCAAGATATTGGGATTGTCGCGAAAATATCGATCAATAATAGACCATATTATCTTATCATCTGCGACAACGATTTCTTCTTGTGTTTTTTTTGACGTCGTCTTAGTTATAGAAGATCGGGATTCAGATTCTTCGCTACTCATTATTATAATATACTATATACTATAATAATCTATATTATTTTTAAGCCTAATTATTTTTAAGTGTAATTAACTTTAATCAGGTAATCCGGGTAATAATGTTTGATTATTGCAATCTGCATTTCCTAGATTTTTGATAGCATATTCTGCGCACTGAACAATGTTATTGTTCCACCATTCTATCCCGCTATTATCACATGTTATAAAAACTTTATTATTTATTATATTGCATACTGGTTTCTTTAATTCTACATCATGATTGCTATTATTACGAGATTCTACATTAAATGTATAATTATATGGGTTTGATGGTATCCGCATCTGGTTCTCATTAGTGCCTCTATAACTACTAGGTCTAAATATTTTAGGTGTGAAAAAATTTATTGTAGAATCGATTAAATTGAACTGTTGTCCATTATTATTTTCTAAAATTTGGAAATTATTGCTAAAATCTGTATTGTAAAACTCTTCTATTATCTTATTATCAAGTCGAGTTCCTAATATTGTTAATGTAATTATGACTATTATAGATATTATTATCGCGATTACGAAGCCATTCATCAAGTTGGTCCCTCAATTATAAATTCACTATATAATATTTTCTCATTATGAAGATAATATAATATAGTGATTTTATATAACTTACACGAAGGGTATAATTTATAATCACCGCATATCTCAAATATCAGGTGTGCGGGCTCATTCACTCCGCCTCCGCCTCTAGCCTCGACCTCATGCCCCACGCCCCGCCCCTTGCCTCCGCCACCCACCCCGCCGACCACCTCGACCTCATGCTCCGCGCGCCCCACCTCCCCTCCCCCGTTATTTCCTTCAACAAATCCTTCATATACAGAACCACTGTTTAAGATTACCATACCAATAATGATAAATAATAGGATGATCGGTAATAACACCATAAACCAGCTGACCTCTTTATAACCTGCCTTGCAAATAGCATTAAGAACAAATGTCCAAAATAGTATATATAGAGCCTTGAATAAAAACATACTAAAGGTATTGGGAACTTGACATCTATACTGTCCTACACAATACTTGGTTGTGTTACCAAAATTCTGCACTGCAATAGAGACAAATATGATAACATTGATGAAAAGATAGATACTCGCGGGAGTGCATAGGGATTTAAAATCTTTAAAATACTTCATTATTATTTTATATTATAACTAAATAAAATAAAATAATAGAATAATAGAATAATAGACACTCTTTAAGCTGGTGTATTCGCATTCGCAGAATAAGTATTTAAAATTTGTGTTTTAAAATTATTTAAATCTTCACTTGTTAAAGGAGTCGGTGTGATAGGCATTTTTGTCTTACCAATAGGTTGATCGGTTGGACTAGATGTATATTGACGCGGTTGCCCAACTAATTTATTGAAAAAATTCTTAATTTCGCTATCTAGTGACCATTTTAAATCCTTAATTGGAGATGGAATATATGCTCCAGCATTAGGAGGCATTGTAGGTGTATCACTTTTGCTATATGTATTCGCACGCGAGCTATCACTTGTGTTTAGAAAAGCCGCTATACCTCCTCGCATATTAGTTCTACGTTTGCGTCTAGTATTACTCTTTTTACGAGTATTTTTTTTTACAATATGTTTTCGTTTATTATGTCTGGTTTTCTTCGTCCTTCTCATAAATAGTATATATATTCTAGATATATTATTTATTTTATTGTAACAAGTTTATTGTTAATTGATATCAACATGCGTTAGCATATGCCGCCGACAACAGTATTTATTTAGTCCAAGACGATCTAATACTTCACCTTCTGGAGTTTTATCTTTTACATTAGTTGTTAAATATTCGATCTTTTTAACATCCATATTTTTTTGCTGTTTTATTTTTCTAACCTCATCTTGATAAAATCGATATTTATTCGCTAAAACTTTACCGCACGTAAAACATTTTACAGGAATAATCATGTATTATCAGTGATTAATATATATTATATATTTTAATATAAATAATATATTTTAGATCAATTTTATTATTTATTATTTTGTTTTTTTTTGTTTGTTTTTTGTTTCTTTTTTGTTTGTTTTTTGTTTTATGCTACAACATAAGCAGCTCTAGTTAAAACAAGATCATCATCA
>Ga0206123_10004686_pt1 | contig 10599 bp, 17 predicted proteins | sample Helgoland_Spring_2_FD_160086 | JGI IMG/M metagenome (GOLD analysis project Ga0206123, IMG submission 160086) | Pelagic subsurface seawater microbial communities from Kabeltonne, Helgoland, North Sea - Helgoland_Spring_Bloom_20160316_1 | ecosystem: Environmental > Aquatic > Marine > Epipelagic ... | reverse complement strand
GGAACGGCTTCGCCTACATCAACTTTATCCGTGCAAGGTACAACCAATAATGGTATTAATGTTATAGGTGTAGGAACAACTGCAACTAGAGTTTATGCAGGGTTAAACTCTTCAAATCACGGTTACTTGTTTACGACTGGTAGTTCTGGTCAAAGTCCATCTCTTATTAATTCTGCGGGTGGTGATTCGTATATAAGTGGAGGCAACGTAGGTATTGGGACGACTAGCCCTAACTTGAAACTTGATGTAATATCGGGAACCAATAATGGTATTAGAATATCAGCAACAGATACTACTAGTAACTGGAGAGATATTGACATAAGATCATACGTATCGCAGGCTCAGGCAAATGCTTTGCCAGACGGGTCAGCTATATATACAACAAACCCAACGTCTCAAACAGAAACGGCTTTTTCTAAATTTGGTGGGTTAGTTCTTCAAGGTAGAGATGACGGTAACTCTAGTTTCGCTATTAGATTAGGTAACGGTAATGGCTACGCTACTAGAATGTTCATGGGCGCAACAGGTGCTACTGTTTTTTCAAATACGGTTACAGCTACAAATTTCATATTATCCTCAGATGAAAGACTAAAAGAAAATGTTGAAAAAATATGTGATAATAGAGTTAAAGCAGATTGGAAAACTTTTGAATTAAAAACAGATAAAGGACAAAAAAGATATGGTGTTATAGCTCAAGAGCTAGAAAAAACCAACCCTGAGTTTGTAAGAGAAGACAGTAAGGGATTCAAGTCTGTTGCTTATATAGATTTATTAATTGCTAAGATTGCTGAGTTAGAAGCAAGATTAGAAAAACTAGAAAAATAATGGGTGTGCCTAATACAAGCACTTTCTCACTACAGGATGTTGTTGATGAAGTAAATCCAACTACAGATGATCTAGTTGATTGCTTTGCTGACGCTGTAGCTAGTAAGTTTGACTCTACTTACAGCGGATCAAAAGATAATTTATTAAACTTTAGGAACTACGGAGCGGTAAGTTTAACTCAATTTAGTATAGACAATAGTAACTCTTATGGAAATGTTGTCACAGCTTGCTCTCTTGGTAATAGTACTACACTAAGGAACCTTTGGCACAACGGTTCCGGAACAAACCCTAGCGTCGGAGACACTATATATCAAGATAGTGCTGGTCTTTTTACTTTTACTTCCCCAAATTACTGGTATGTCCCCGCTGGAGATCTTACCTTTGATGTAAATAATTCGGGAGTTGTAATAGATTTAGCTGACTGCTCACCCTGATAAATAAAATAAATAAATAAATAAATAAATAAATAAATAAACAAAAACAAAAATTATGACAACTTACAATTGGAATTGCAAAACAGTAGATTGCTACCCAGAACAAGACAACGAAGCGGATGTAGTGTACAATGTGCACTGGATTGTAACAGGTACTTCAGATCAATTAAATCCAGAGGGAGTTGCTTACTCAGCTACAAGCATTGGAACACAATCTCTAGACACAAGTCAAATAACAAACTTTATACCGTTTGATCAATTAACAAACGATGAAGTAGTTGCTTGGACTAAAGGAGCAATGGGTGACGAGCAAGTTGCTAGTATTGAATCAAGCATACAAAATCAAATAGATAGTTTGATTACACCTACAAGTGTTACATTGACTATCGGAGAGCCTGTGCCACCGGTAGAAGAATAAATAGGTAAAAAACCTATAAAACGAGTAATAATACTCGTATACCTGAAAAAGGTAAATTAAATCAAATCAAATTAAATTAAATATGAACGGAATTGTCAAAAACTTGAACTTTGGTGATGATGCTAGAGATCAAGTATTTAAAGGAATAGAGAAATTAGCAAATGCTGTCAGCTCTACATTAGGAGCTGGCGGTAAATGCGTAATGTTAGAAGACGGTACAGGTAAACCCGTTATAACAAAAGACGGTGTAACTGTAGCTGATTCTATAATATTGTTTGATCCAGTTGAAAACATGGGATCTACATTATTAAAAGAAGCTGCTAGAAAAACTGTTCAAGAAGCAGGTGACGGTACAACTACCGCAACTGTATTAGCACACGCTATATTAAAAGAAGCTTACGCTGTTTCAGAAAAGAAAAATGCTAGAGAAATAAAAGATGGTATAAATTCTGCAGTTGAAAAAGTAATTAAGTATTTAGAAAAGCTAGCAGTTGACGTAAAAGGTGACATGCTAGATAATATAGCTTCTATATCCGTTAATAACGACAATGAATTAGGTTCTATTATAGCTGACGCGTTTAGATCTGTAGATAATACAGGTATTGTAATGATGGAAACAGCGGGTGACGGTAAAACTGTTTCTGAATTAATTGAAGGTGTGCCTTATGACAAAGGTTTAACAAACTCTCATTTCATTACAAACGAACAAACAAAAACAGCTGAATTAGAAAATCCATTAGTATTAATCATGGAATCCCCGGTTAATACTATAAGAGATATACAAAAAGTGCTGGAGTACGTAATAAAAAACAATAAACCTTTGCTTATTATAGGCGATTTAGAACAAGGTGTTTTATCAACTCTGGCTACCAATAAAAAGAAAGGTAATCTAAAAGTAAATGTAATCAACGCTCCTACTTATGGTATTAGCAAACGAGAAGTGCTTGAAGATCTTTCTTTACTAACCGGTGCTACAATAGTTAACGAAGATTTAGGCGATGACCTTGATTCAATTGACGTAGATTATTTAGGATCTTGTTTAAAAAGCGTTACCTCACACGAGGACACTGTTATAACGGTATCTGAGGCGTCCGAAAAGATAAAGGATGTAATACGTAGTATAAAAGAAAAGCTTACGAATAACACGCTGAAAAGCTGGGAAGTTATAAAGCTTGAAAAAAGATTATCAATGCTAACTGCTAAAATTGCAGTGGTTAAAGTTGGTGCAAACTCTGAAGTAGAGTTAAAAGAAAAAACTGATAGAGTTGAAGATGCTATTTGCGCAACAAAAGCAGCCGTAAAAGAAGGTATTGTACCAGGTGGTGGCGTTGCATTATTAAATGCTTCAACATATATTAAAAGTGAAGGATTAGGTGAAGAAGTTTTATTAAGAGCTATAAAAGCGCCTTACTTTACAATATTAGAAAATGCAGGTATCACGGCATCGCAGCCACAAGACAAAGGTGTTGGCTTAAATGCAATAACGGGAGAACCTGTAGATATGGTTAAACACGGTATAATTGATCCGTTAATGGTAACCAAAAGTGCATTAAGAAATGCTGCATCTGTAGCTACTACAATATTATCAACTGATTGTGTAATTAATAATTTAAGAGCAAATGAAGGCGATAGGTAGAAACTTAATAATAAAGAAACAAAAAGAAGGAGTGGCCGCTACTAAAGGCGGTTTACTTCTTGCCGAGAAACAAAGGGAAGATATAAGATACATTAAAGCATCTGTAATATCTCCTGGAGAAGAAGCAACCAAAGCAGGTCTAACCGAGGGTGATTTAATTTACTACGATAGGCACGCTGGTCACACAATAGAAATAGAAGGTGATCCGTATCAAGTTATAAAAATGCAAGACATAGTTGTAGTTTTATGAGAATAGATGCTAGTGATGTTAAAAAATTAGGGTTGTTAAAACACTACAGGATCATACGTAAATGGGCATGTAGAAATAATGACTTAAATGATGCTGATCTAGAGCTATTAATTTATTTAGATTGTTTAGATATGTTTACTAAGCAAGATTTTAAAACAGGTACGTTTTCATACAGTTGGGATAATAGAAGATGGAATAAGTTATTGAAGGAAGACTGGATCTCTGTTTGGCGAAAAAGAAATAGGACTACTCAAAAGTATCATATATATAAAGTGTCATTTAAAGGCAAGCAACTTATAAATAGAGTTTATAGGATCATGCTAGGTCAAGATGATATACCTACGAGTAGCAGAAATAAAATAATGAAAGGAAGCACTTATACCGATAAAGTACTAAGTGTATCTATAAAAAACGTCAACAATGATAAAACAAGATGAAAACTTATTGGGTAAACCTATATTACAAAACCCGGGACAACCTGTACCTTCAAATGAAATGGGTAATGCTAAACCTGTATTTAATCCAAGTCAAGCTTCAAATGCTCAATATGTATTTGGAACACCTGAAGAAAGAGCTAAAAGCATGCCTCAAAGAGAAATAACACCTTTATATTTTGAAGATCAAAATGGAGACGGTGAAATTACTAGAGCTGATGTTATAAAAGCTAGAATAGAAGGCTATAAAGAATAAACTTATAAATAAATAGATATGAAAGATTATAAAAACAAAGCGTCCGTAGGGCAAAACGCTATATGGGATGGACCATTAGATTTAGACGCGTTACCAAAAGGTAAAGGATCTAGTTCAGGTAAATACGGAATGGAAATTTCTAAAGCACATTGTGGGTGTAGCTCTATAAAAGGACCTATCACGCAGCGAGCTAAATAATAAAATTATGTTAGCTCAGGACATAAAATTATATGCAATAAATCTCGCTACCATGGCGGTAACTATGACTAATATAGAAGTATATTTAAAAATATTATTACTACTGGTAACTATAGGTTATACGTTATCCAAGTGGGTGAAATTAAAAGAATAAGATATGGCATTTACACAATCATCAAGTCCCTTTTTAAAAAAGAGTAAACCACCAGCGCCTTCTAAAAAGAAATCTAAAGGATATTACAACAAAGCAAACAAGACTGGTACGGGAGCAGCAGCAGGTGGCGGTATGTCTGAAAAGGGTGTTAAGAAATATAAAAGAGATAACCCTGGTAGTAAATTGCAAACAGCCGTAACAACTCCTCCTTCTAAATTAAAGAAAGGAAGTAAAGCTGCTAAAAGAAGAAAATCATTCTGCGCTAGATCAAAAGGCTGGACCTCAGAAAGAGGTAGAGCTGCTAGAAGAAGGTGGAATTGTTAATAATAAATAAATATAAAAATGAAAAATTACAACAAGCAAGAAAAGAAAAACTTAATCAAAGACAATCCTGTAGTAGACAAAGCTTCTGCTATCAAAAACCTTAACAAAGGGTATGGATCTGAATTAGGTAAATCTCCGTTAGCTATGAAAGGTTCATGGATGTCTAAGCACTGTAAAAAGTAAATTAATGGCTTTTAAATTACAAAATCCTCCATACGCTATAGATAATACACCTATTTATAGCGTAGATATGGAAGACGGCGTTTTAGGAAAAGCTAATAATAACGGTACTATTGTTATAAACAATAACTTATCTCCAGCTAAATTAAACAGCGTTATAAACCATGAAAAGGTACATATAGACCAAATGAAGCGCGGTGATTTAGATTATGACAATAACAATGTGTATTGGAAAGGCAAAAAATATTCAAGAGCTCAAATGAAAGAAGGAGCTAAAAACTTACCTTGGGAAGCTGAGGCATACAGAAAAGCAAAGTAAATGAAAAAGATATTAGAATTTTTCAGCACTAAAGTCTTTAAGCAAGTTGGAGATGTGGTTGATGATCTATTCACTAACGAAGAAGAAAGACTTGCTGCTAGAAATAAAATATTTAAAGTACTACAAGATGCTCAATTAGAGTTGCAAAGAATGCAAACTGAGATCATTGTAGCTGAAGCTAGTGGTAATTGGTTACAGAGAAGCTGGAGACCAATACTTATGCTTTCTTTTGGCTTTATAATTATATATACAAAATTCATATCACAACTATCTTCGCATTTAATAACACCTGCTTTAGAACCAGAATTCTGGAACTTACTAGAAATAGGTATTGGAGGTTATGTAATAGGTAGAAGTGGTGAGAAAATAGTAGATAAGCTAGGGCCTTTATTTAAAAAGTAAAAAGATTAAAAACAAGTAATAATAGTAATAACAGTAACCAATTAAATTAAATAAAATGGGAAAATTAACAGATGAACAATTAAAGTCTATTAAAGACGCAACAGGAAAAATGAACTCTATACTTACGGAAGTAGGATTTTTAGAGGCAAGAAAAGCAGAATACCTATCAGCGCATTTTGAAGCTGTAAAAGAATTAGATGGTATCAAAGCTGAAATTAGAGAAGAGTACGGAGATATTACCGTAAACTTAGCTGATGGAACTTATGAAGAAGCTAAACAAGAAGAGGAAGCAAAAACTCTTGAGGTAGCTGAGTAATGAGTTCTGTTGTAAGAAAAATAAGTATAGGTTCTGACTATAAGAATGACGCTATGCACTACTCAGTAGGGCAAAACGTTTACGGAGGACATACTATAGATTGCATATTACATGACACACAATCTAATTCTTACAGTATTTACATAAAGAAAGGAAACGAGGTTATGCCATGGAAGAAGTTTAATTCTAACATGGCAATATCCGTTGAGTATGATTTAGAATATTAAATGAGAAGTCTATACGATTTTATCGTTAAACCAATTGGCGATAGATACGATAACAAAATAAAGCTAGGCGACGTTACATTAATACTAAACACTAAAATTGAAGACTTTAAGTCTGTAAACAATTTAGCTATAGTGGTTGAAACACCAAAAGCTTTTAAAACAAGTATAAAGAAAGGAGACATCATAATAATACATCATAATGTATTTAGAGTTTTTTATGATATCCGAGGTAATAAGAAAAGAAGTAGATCTCATTTTAAAAATGATTTACACTTTTGTTCAGCAGATCAGATATATTTGTATAAAAATACAGAGGATTGGAAATCATTTGGAGACAGGTGTTTTGTAATGCCTTTAAAAAACAAAGACACTTTAAGATCACAAAAAGAGCAAGAGCTTATTGGTATATTAAAAATAGGTAATAGTTCTTTAAAAGCGCTTAATATTAACCCAGGAGACACAGTAGGCTTTACGCCTGGAAGCGAATGGGACTTTATAATAGATGATCAGAGAGTTTATTGTATGAAATCTAATGATATTGTTATAAAGTATGAACACAAAAGAAACCAAGAAGAATATAATCCTAGCTGGGCAAAAAGCAGTTAAGGAGTTAATTAAAGTGGCAGAAGAAAAGATCGTTGACTCAGAAGATGATATATCAGCTGACAGACTTAAAAATGCTGCCGCAACTAAAAAATTAGCTATATTCGATGCTTTTGAAATACTTGCTAGGATAGAAGAGGAGGATGAAAGATTAAATGAAAATCCAAAAGAAGCTAAAGAAGAAAAAGCTTTTAGAGGTTTTGCAGAAGGAAGATCTAGATAATGTACGAACAAACCTTAGTAGCAATATTAAAAGACTATATTAAACCTAAGATATTAAAAAGGTTAAACAGATATAAGAAGTGGGAGTACGGTTATAACGAAGAACACGACATAGTTGTAATCAGTAAGACCGGCCAGATAGGAGAGGTTTACGAGATACAAGGAGTAAAAATAGCATTACCAAAAGAAAATGATGTTATTAAATTTGAAGGAGACAAGTGGAAACACATAGAATACCCAAAAGAGCTTTCAAAGATAAAATCAGTATTTGATTGGGACGAATACCCTTCACAATTTAAAGAAAAATGGTATGACTATATTGATACAGAATTTAAAAGGCGTGAAGAAGGTTTTTGGTTTTACAATAAAGACAAGCCTTCTTATATTACTGGCACTCACTACATGTACTTGCAGTGGTCCAAAATTGATGTTGGGGCAGCAGACTTTAGGGAATCAAACAGATTATTCTTTATATTCTGGGAAGCCTGTAAAGCAGATGTACGGTGTTACGGAATGTGTTATCTTAAAAACCGACGGTCAGGTTTCTCTTTCATGGCATCAGGCGAGACGGTTAATCAAGCAACAATATCCACAGATTCAAGATTTGGCATTTTATCAAAGTCCGGGCCAGACGCCAAAAAGATGTTTACTGATAAGGTCGTACCCATCTCAGTTAATTACCCCTTTTTCTTCAAGCCCATCCAGGACGGTATGGACAGGCCGAAGACAGAACTTGCGTACAGGGTACCAGCGTCCAAATTTACCAGAAAAAAGCTTGACACCAATGAGAAGCTACAGGAAATCACCGGTCTCGATACAACGATCGACTGGAAGAACACCGGGGACAACTCGTACGACGGTGAAAAATTAAAACTATTAGTCCACGATGAAAGTGGTAAATGGGAAAGACCTACAAATATATTAAATAACTGGAGAGTTACAAAAACTTGTTTAAGGTTAGGTTCAAAAATTATAGGTAAGTGTATGATGGGTAGTACATCAAATGCTTTAGACAAAGGTGGTGAGAACTTTAAAAAACTATACTATGACTCCGACGCAACAAAAAGAAATGCAAATGGACAGACTCGTTCGGGACTCTATAGCTTGTTCATTCCTATGGAATGGAACTACGAAGGCTACATTGATTCTTATGGATTTCCTGTATTTGAAACGCCAAAAAAACCAGCTGAAGGACCTGATGGATCGCCTATAAAGCAAGGTGTAATTGAATACTGGACAAATGAAGTTGAAGGATTAAAAGGAGATCAAGATGGTTTAAATGAATACTATCGTCAATTTCCGAGAACAGAACAACACGCTTTTAGAGATGAAGCAAAACAATCTTTGTTTAATTTAACGAAGATATATGAACAAATAGATTATAATGAAGACCTTAGAAATACATCGATAATAACCACTGGAAGTTTTATGTGGGAAAACGGTATAAAAGATACTAAGGTAATATTTGTACCAAATAAAAACGGTAGGTTCAACGTTAGTTGGGTACCACCTGTGCAAATGCAAAATAGAGTTATAACAAAAGGTAATACAAAATATCCAGGTAACGAACACTGTGGCGCTTTTGGCTGTGACAGTTATGATATATCAGGTACGGTTGATAAAAGAGGTTCTAACGGAGCTTTACACGGTTTAACTAAGTTTAGTATGGAGGATGTTCCACCTAACAGATTCTTTTTAGAATATATAGCTAGACCACAAACTGCTGAGATATTTTTTGAAGATGTATTAATGGCTTGCATATTTTATGGTATGCCAATACTTGCTGAAAATAACAAACCTAGATTACTGTATCATTTCAAAAGAAGAGGCTATAGAGGCTTTTCAATGAATAGACCCGACAAAAGATTAAACAAATTATCTGTAACTGAAAGAGAGATAGGCGGTATACCAAACTCCAGTGAAGATATAAAGCAAGCACACGCTGCGGCTATAGAATCATATATAGAAACTTGTGTTGGACGAACAGAAGCTGGTTATGGAGATATGTACTTTCAAAGAACATTAGAAGACTGGGGTAAATTCAATATAAACAATAGAACAAAGCATGATGCTTCTATAAGTTCTGGTTTAGCAATAATGGCTTGTAACAAAAACCTATATTCACCAGTTAGTCCAGTGCAAAAAAAGGTTTACGATTTAGGAATTAAAAGATATGACAATAGAGGTTCTACGTCTAAAATATTAAGATAAATGAAAATACAAACAAATACCGATAGTTCTTTCCCTAACCAGGTTGTTAGCGACGAAGTAAAAGCTAGTTATGATTACGGCTTACAAGTCTCTAGAGCTATTGAACAAGAATGGTTCAATCAAGGAAGAGGTAACGGTAATAGATACTTAAACAATTGGAATAGTTTTCACTCACTACGTTTATACGCTAGAGGTGAGCAATCAATACAAAAGTATAAAGATGAATTATCTATAAACGGTGATTTATCTTATCTTAATTTAGATTGGAAACCAATACCGGTTATATCAAAATTTGTTGATATCGTTGTAAACGGTATGTCAAATAAGTCATACGATATAAATGCTTTTGCTCAAGATCCATTTTCTGTAAAAAGCAGAACTGATTACGCAGCGGCTGTTGAAAAAGATATGAATACCAAAAAAGCTTTGTTAAACATAAAGCAAAACTTAGGTATGGACTTTTCAACAACAGGAGACTTAGAAAGTTTACCTGAGAACAGAGAAGAGTTAGATATACATTTACAAATGACTCCTAAGCAGAATGTAGAAATTGCAGAAGAGGAGGTTATAAATAATGTATTAGCTTTTAATAAGTATGAGCAAACAAAAAAACGGTTGGCTCATGATTTAACTACTATAGGTATTGGAGCTGTTAAAACATCGTTTAACAAAGCAGAAGGTATAGTTACTGATTATGTTGATCCAGCTAATATGATTTATTCATACACAGAGGATCCAAACTTTGAGGATATATATTATGTGGGTGAAGTTAAATCAATTTCTTTAGCAGAGCTTAAAAAGCAGTTTCCAAATTTATCACCAGCTGAATTAGAAAAAATACAGGATATGCCTGGCAATTCGCAGTATGTAACTAACTGGGGTAATTATGATGAAAATACAATACAAGTATTGTACTTTGAGTACAAAACGTATTCAGACCAAGTATTTAAAATAAAGAAAACAGATCAAGGATTAGAGAAAACATTAGAAAAGCCTGACACGTTTAATCCTCCAGCTAATGATAACTTTGAAAGAATATCTAGAACAATAGAAGTTTTATATACTGGAGCTAAAGTGTTAGGTACAAATATAATGCTAGAGTGGAAGTTGGCTGAGAATATGACTAGACCAACAGCTGATACTACAAAGGTAATGATGAATTACTGTATATCTGCACCTAGGATGTATAA
>Ga0206123_10004683_pt1 | contig 10601 bp, 23 predicted proteins | sample Helgoland_Spring_2_FD_160086 | JGI IMG/M metagenome (GOLD analysis project Ga0206123, IMG submission 160086) | Pelagic subsurface seawater microbial communities from Kabeltonne, Helgoland, North Sea - Helgoland_Spring_Bloom_20160316_1 | ecosystem: Environmental > Aquatic > Marine > Epipelagic ... | reverse complement strand
AACTGGCAGAAAAAGTTGAAGCACTTACTCTTCAGATCACAGGACTTTACACTGTGGAAACATTGATCACTCGTCCAATATTCATGACAATGCTTGCGGTGATTATTGGTATCTTAATATACAGCGTAGTTAGAAAAGGAAGAATAGATTATGCGTAAACTTTTACTATCACTAGCACTGATGCTAGGATTTACAACTTCAGCACTTGCTGATTATACAATGATTGTTCCACAGAAGCCAGGCGGCGGTACAAGTCAGTGGGCACAAATTGTTGCCACTGAAATGGAAAAGTACTTGGATGGTGAAAAAATTGTCCTAAAACATATCCAGGGTGCAAGAGGTATTCCAGGCTTTAACAAGTTCCATAACGAACTAAGAAACGACGACAAAGTTATAATGGTCTCTAACGGTGGTAACGGTGTTAGTTTCTTACAAGAAGAAGTGGACTACGACTATGCTGACTATGATTCAGTTGGACTTATGAACTTGAACATCATCACAGCAGTACACGGTGATCACAATCCAAATGCCGACAGAACCAGTTTCTCAGGTGGCAGTGGGAACGTTCCAGAAGGAATTGCAATGACACTGCTAAAGTGTGGTAATTTGCCTAGTACACAAGCATATGTTGATTGCTTTAAAGCAAACGTAAACTGGATTAAAGGAATGAAGGGCAACGAAAGACGTCTTGCATTCAAGCGTGGCGAACTCAACGGCACTCGTGAAAATCCTGCTTCATTCAAAAAGCATGTACAGCCAGTAATTGACAAAGGTGAAGCACGTTTGTGGTTCCATCATGGCATTCTACAGCCAGACGGTACACATGCAGATGATCCAAACTATCCAGGCATTCAGATGGAAACACAATTTGCTGACCTGTACAAAGCAGACCCAACAGGCGATTTAGCAGATGCATACAAGCTGGTAAAAAGTTTCCGTGATGGATTACAAAAAGCATTGTGGGTAAACAAAGGCAATCCCAATCGTGCTAAACTGATAGCCGCACTTGAGAAGGTGTCAACCAATCCTGAGTCAATCAAGAAGATCCAAAAGAAAGTTGGCAACTATGAGTGGATGCTAGGTGATGCAGGCAATGCACAAGTGAACACACTGATGAAGTTTGTAACTGCTGATGCACTGCAAACACTGGTACAGTTCAACACAGAAGCATTTGGTCTTAAATCAATCTTCAAGCCAGAGTTGGTAAAATAATGGCAAACATACTAGTTATAAGTGGCCCACAGGGCACTGGTAACCATGTGTTTAGTAAAGTCTTATCCATGCACAGCAATGTGCATGGGTGGGACCAATTACTGCGTGAGTACTGGGTTAATCACGACAACGCTCCATACAAAGATATCTGGAGTAAGCCGGCGGCAATTGATTATATTGATTGGGAAGAACATGAAAACTATGTGCTAAGTGTTAGTGGTCCATATGTTGACGGAAGTCCAACTGGTAGACAAACTGTATATCCTGACTATGCAGAAGTATTAAATCGATTAGATGCCAAAGGCAATCTACAGGTTGGCATCATTGGGCGTGATCAAACCATCACTGCACAGAATCAACTGCGTAAAAGAGGCGTAGAAAGTTTACACAACTATCTAAACAAGATAGAAGATCTTACAGCGTACAGACACACATTTTTAAGTGTTGAACTGTTGTATATGTTTAGACACCAGTATGTCAAGAGTCTGGATAGCGTACTTGACATTCCTGTAGACTATGAAAATCAAAAACTACATTACATATTAAACAAAGATCCTAATGCAAAATACGTTCATTATGTAGAACACAGTTGGCTAGACAGGCGCCGAAATGACGTAGGTAAAATGATTGATGGATCAAAGCCACACGTAGAAAAAGATACAAAGTTCTAATCACGGTTAAATAGTGTTATGAAGTTTGCAAACGTAAATTGGGACAAACCCCTAGAAGATCCTGACTTGTATCCAAGCAGTTGGGATTGGACTGTTAGACACAGTGAATATCATTTTGATGATACAGTACAAGACGAGCCGGGTGATTGGTTCAATGTAATTGGCAGATTTGCTGGTGACTGGCAAGAAGAACGTGACAGACTTGTACAAGCAACACATCCTGTAAACTGGGCAACACGAAAGCATTTTGCACAAAAGAAAAAAGATCCTGAAATGCTTTCGCAAGAAGAATATGATATTGCCCAAGCAGGAGGCGATCCAAAAGGCTTGATGCTTACTAACAAAAACAGTTTTGCAGATTGGTCAGACTATCCAACACTGTACAAAATGATGGACTACTTCCAACTAACCAGTGATGGTGTTAGTCTGGTAAAATGGCAAGCACATATACAGATGACTGGTCAAATGTTTAACATGCACATTGACAAACTGTGGGATCGTTGTCCAGATGATCCAGAGCGTATTGTGCGTATCACTATTATGTTGGACGATTGGCAACCAGGCCACTTTTACATGTATGGAAACTGTATGTACGACAAATGGCGTGCAGGAGAAGTACATGTATTCGACTGGAAGAATGTGCCACACTGTACTGCAAATGCAAGCAGTCATCCAAGAGCAGTGCTACAAATGACTGGACTTAAAACAGACCGCACTAGAGAAATACTTGCTAACTCCAATCAAAGCACAATTTTTAACCTATAAGAGATAACATGAAAATACTAATATGCGGATTACCAGGTAGCGGCAAAAGCACACTGGCCGAACCGTTTGCCGAACTGATTGGCGGCATTTGGTTAAACGCAGATAAAATAAGAACTGAGTATGATGACTGGGATTTCAGTGTCAATGGTCGATTGCGACAAGCAGACCGCATGCGTCATCTAGCAGATGGCATAGTGATGTGTGGTAAAATTGCTGTCGCGGACTTTGTTTGTCCACTACAATGGACACGTGACGCATTTGATGCAGACTATACTGTATGGATGGACACTATCAAAGAAGGTCCTCATGTAAACACAAACAAGATGTTTGAACGCCCAGAAGAGGTAGACTATCATGTGGCAAAATGGTTCAATGATACACACGCAGAACTTGTAAAGGTAGTAGAGAATTATATGCAAAAACAAGACGACATTAAAAATGATCGCACAGTAGGCACAACATCAGGGAGACTATAAATGGCCAAGCCCAACGAAGACTTTAAACTCACAGTGCAGGAGCTAGCACTAATTGAAATGAGTTTGATATCTTATAGAATGACGCAACCAAACAGAGACGAAGAAGTACAAAATTTATTAGCAAAATTTCACCATCAAAAAGTATGGTATAGACCAGGGTACGATGAAATATATGTCAGCGGATAAATTTGATTCAAATAAACCTACCAGCCAAATGCTTGGCCGTTTTCAGCCATGGCACGACAGTCACACTGAACTGTTTAAACGTATGCATGCAGAAACAGGTCAGGTTGTTATTATGGTTCGCGATATGCCACAAAGTGATGACAATCCATTCAATCCACGGCGTGTAGTTAAAATGCTTGTGAACAAACTTGCTCGTCATGACTTTGAAATCGATCGAGACTACTCAGTGATTATAGTTCCGAACATAGTCAATATTGGATATGGGAGGGATGTTGGTTACAGTATACAGCAATATGATCTAGGAGAAGAAGCACACAAAATCAGTGCCACTGATCTTCGTGATATAATGCGAGCGGCTGGTGATATTTGATTACTTGGATGTTCTAAGTTCTTTGTTGCGCTTCAACAGTTTCAATCCATAACTTTGATTCTTTACAAATGTCAATGGTGGTTTTCTCATTTGCGCTAACAACGGTGAATTTTTTGCATACACGATATCAGGTCCTCCGGAAGATTTAATTGGTTTAGACATCAGTTTCAACACATTCAACTGTTATAGCAGGTGTGTCTAAAGTCCACCTTCTGTGATTTTCAATCTTGTGTGCATGGTGCATGCACTGTTCATATGATTCATACACTGTAGGTACAGTAAACAATATACTAGACGTAGCAGTAACAAACACTGTTGCGATCCAGGACATCTTATTTTTCACTCCAAAAATGATTCCAAAGTTCATCAACCCACTCGTCTTGTTGAGGCCCACTTAGGTGCATGATATTAACAAAACAACGATCTTCGATCAGTTTCCAGTTTAGTTGATCAACACTTTCACATTCGCCAATTCTTGCACTGACTGCGTCAACAAATGCTTCTTCACAATCCATAACGTAACTTGACATTCCCATTTTGGTCTCCTATTTCCTAACTGTTATATATATTATAACCGATATTTACAAAAAGGTCAACCATATTTTAACACAAATGCCATATAATCTGAATTATTATTGAAGAAAAATGCATAGTGTCCTGGATTAGTAGGTGAACTGCTGCGACAGATTTGCCATCGCCATGAGTCTTCAAAGTTTGTTTTGCACCAAGCAATCACTGAATCAACTTCGCCACTGGCACGTTCAATGGCAATAGCATGTTGATATCCAACATCAGTTTTCAACAGATCCATGTATTCCGAATACAGTTTGGTGTTATCCGATTTCATAGTATAGCGCATCATCTAGATACTGTGGATCAAGATCCCAGTCGTTGTAGCCTTCTTGTAACAGATTAACATAACTGTTATCCGGAGCGTATTTGAAGTTCAGTGGCAGATTCATTTCATAGACCATAAAACTCATTCCGTGTTGTGCTAGATACTTTTTGTTATAGTACCCTGGATATCCTTCGAAATGATCAAGACTGCGTTCACAGTTTTCAGTGATCTCCCACAAACATCCAGCAACAGCCTTTCCAGCTGCTGGTATAATGGTAGCATGATTGGAAAACACAAGCTGCCAATCCAGCAAGTAAAATGACTTAATGGGTTTTGCATTTGGACAACGATGTGACATACTGCGTTTACTGATGTTAGCACCATAGGCAAAATACAAACCTGCTGGTTTACTTCTTCGAAACAGATCAAGCATTGTTGACTCTCCAACGACAATAAAAATTAAATATAGTCCAAAACAACCACATACCCACCATACCAGTAAGCAAGCCTGCTTGCCCGTGGATCAGTATCACTTTTACATGACCTAGCAATAGCCAAGCCGTGGTTGATACAACTACATAATCAAGCGGTTTTAAATCGTTCATGATCTTGGCGTAAAGATAAAAGTAAGACCAGCATAAAGGCAACTGCCCATAGCAACTAGTGCTCCTAGACTGGTGGTTGTAAACACAATCATACACACTGCCAATATCATAGTTAATTGAAATGGCAAATCAGTCTTTATCGCTGTCATCAGATTGTCTTGCTGAAAGTCCGGCAATTGTGATCTCCAATTCTGTTATACGTTGTTCCATTGTGCGAATGCGTCTTGATGCTTCCCATGGGCTCATTGCACACTTTATACCCTGCTTGATATCTTCTTCCTTCATTCTACGCTTCATGTATTGCCAGTGGCTTTCTCTTTCCATATTGTTCTCCTTTTATAGCATATCTTCGAGATGGCTGTGCAGTTTTTCTGCAACTATCTGGTGCCCTTGTTCTAAAAAATGACCTTTTGGTCCTCGCGGCATGCCCTCACTCCAAGTGATGAAATCTTCATCTGGCCAGCCAACAAAATATTCTGTGTTTAAATAGCTCATTACTTCCTTGAAATAGGGATTGCCGTTGTTCTGTTCAATTATATCCGTTACTCCGAATGCATTGGCAAATAGATATTGTATGTTGTGATTTTCTAAAAAATTTTGTACAAGTATTGCTTGAAAAATCCATTCAATAAACTTGCCAGTGCTGTTGTGGTATTCTGAGTATAACTGTTTAACAAAAGGTATACTGCTGTCATCTATGTTGTAGCACTCACTGAGATGACTGTCATTGGGAAAAAGGTCATATCGGTCACTGTTGCTCCATGCAACAATAACTGTATCAGGATTCAGTTCAATGCTTTTTTGTACAACCTTGTGGGCAATCCAACTGTTGGTTGCACCCGGACGTGCAACACGAACAACTGCTGTATCCATCATGGAATCAAGCACACTTGGCCAAGCGTGGTTGCGATCGTCTAGCTCATCTCCATAGGTAAAACTATCACCAACACACAGTATCATTTGTAAACAAACCTTTGGTCCCATTGGGTAGAGAAGCTAAGTGCATCCTGCTTGTGTTCAAACAGGTAGGTATCTTCATATGGACCAGTGTATTCTTTAACTACCCATTGGTGCTGAAACATCTGCACGCCGCAATAGTCTTTGCCTTGTGACCGCAAATCACTGCACAATCTCACAGTGTAGGCTCGGTTGCGCCATTTTTGTTTGTATTCAAAAATTTCAACTGGCAGCAAATTGTGCCTCCATGCGTTTAATTTGCTCTACAATTTCTTCATCGCAACCAAAGTTCATGAAAAACTTATTTTCGTTATTGTTGATAAAGTTTTCAATATCTTTACTGGTCTTGCCTTGTGTAACAAATTCGTTGTTCAAGCCATTGTAAAGATAAAACATACCATCTTCATGCTCCACTTTGCAAAGCACAATCTTCTCCACAAAATCTTTCAAGGCTGCTTCAGCATACCGGTTACGTTGTTGTGCATGACCATACCATTTGTACAAGATGTACAAAGCAAGCACCAAGGCAATAACTGCATATTCCATTAACTATTCCTTTGCTCTAAATACTTATTCCCAAAAAAGGAAGGCACACTCCCGCAGCATGCCCTCCAAGAGGTGTCTTTGGGAATCGACAGCGTCTCAATGTTCGATCTACTAGAAAGCCTATTTCGAACAATGTACATAGTGTACTGTATCTTAGAGGACTTGTCAATATATTTCGGTTAAATGTAACCGTAGAATTTTGCCAACCCAACTACTGTGATCATGCACATCACACCATTGGTGATAATCAGCGCACGTTCACGCCACATGATGCTAACTACTAGCCACACAAGACCACCGGCAAACAACACAAGAGGTCCAATTGGGTATGCATCAGGATGCGCACTTACAATGTAGCTGCCTACACACAGTATACTGGTGGCAATCCACTTTAGTACATTATCCATTCACTTCAACTTCTCTTTTCAAGTTGCCAATCTTCAATCCAAGATGATTCAATCCTGTATAAAACGGAGAACACAGTGTCTTTGCATCTTCAAGATTCATGTAGTCACTCATTGACCATTCGACACGACGTTCAACTTGTGAGAACATTTCATCCATCCACATTTCCAGTTCTTCCAACTGCTCAATGCATTCCTGTTTAGTGCGTCCCATTTGCGAATTCCTTTTCCAACTGAGTTTCAAATGTAATCACTTCCATCTTTTTAAGCTCAATGATCTTGGCAATAAGCTCTACAATCAAATCTGGATCAGCGCCTGATTGTACACCGCGCTGGATAACCATTAGGCTATCAATATCTCGCATAATTTCATTCATAGTGCAACTCCTATGCTACTTTGTTAACATTCCAGTTATAAATTTCAAGTGCTTGACCCCATAGATTCTTTGCGCCATCATGGTGATCAAAGCCTTCTTCGTCAGCAAAGTCCATAGTTGAACTTCCATACACATTGCGATCCAGGCCGTATTTGCAAATGATATTTACAATGCCTTCTGCAGTATCAGCAAATCCAACAACACCGTTGCTGTCTGACATTTCAATACCGCCGTTTTTTGCACTAATATAATAAATCATTTGCTTCTCCTTGTTTCTAACTGTACATACAGTATACGACACATATGCTATATGGTCAACCAGAAAATGCCTTTTGGTAGCAAAAACCTGCGTTATTTTAGCGCAGAACCGCGAAATACGTAAGGGTCACTGTCCTATCTTGATAAATAAAAACGTTAAAGAGAGCGTCCTCGGCTCAGAAAAAAAGAGTGACTCTAGGAAAGACTAGCGCATCATCCATGCGTTACAAGTGATTGACGAGGTCCAAAGGACTTTGACACTGGCAAAGACCAGGGCGCAGACAACGCCTCACAACAGTTTGACACTGGCAAAGACCAGGGTATTGCTTTCCTCAAGCAAAAACAACATGATAGGAGAAATTAAGATGACTGAGAAGTTATTTGCAGGTCTGCGTGTGGTTTTTGGATCACGCAGTAACGAACACTACAAGCAAGAGTTAAAATCTTGGGCAAGAAACGAATATGGCAAAGACTGGGTCTTTGCTTACAATTATATGTTAGAAAACGACGGTAAGCCACCGCATGCAGGAATATGGAGATAAAAATAATGGCACAAAAAATAAAAACACTATGGGCAAACTTTACAAAGTCGCCTGAACAAAAGTATCTAGAGCAGGCAGTGGACCTTGTTGATCTTGAACAAAGAATTAAAAAACTAAGCATAGAAAGAACAAGAGGTATTTGGTTATGAGTACTATCACAGCAACATACTGTGCGTTCTGCGATGCAGTAGTAGAATTTTTTGAGAAATTAATCAATGTAACCGCAACTGTTGGAACTGCACAAGCAGCAAGTCGTTTGGCACAACAAGGTTATTACAAAGAAGCACAGGCATTAATGAACACACTAAAGGAAGAAAAGTAACATGAAAGATATATTAAAATCAATAGCAGTAGCACTAAGTTTATGGATGGTAGCAAGTGGAATTATACTTGCAGCAACAGTTGGACATGCAATAGCAGAAACAACAACAATCGAGATGCTTAACAAGCGCGAAGATGGCGCCAAGATGGTATACAGTCAAGACATTGCAGAGATTGCAGTAGGCGACAGTATCACATGGGTACCAACTAGTAAAGGTCACAATGTACAGTTCATTGCGGCACCGGAAGGATTTGACATTCCCAAGAAGTCAAAGAACTCAAAAGAAGTTACTATTGAATTTAATACGCCCGGCGTTTACTACTATCTATGTACACCACATAAAGCAATGGGCATGATTGGTCTTGTTGTTGTAGGCGGTGATACATCAAACAAAGATGCAGTTGCCAAAGCAAAAGCATTAGGCAAAAGCAAAAAGAAACTTGCGGCACTACTTGCGGAGTTAGATTAAGCCTGACTTTCGCTCACTGGTAGTAGCCACTATTTGTTTTGCTGTACTGTGTGAAGATGGTATAAGACCGCAGAGTCAAAAGAAAATTAGAGTAGAAACTTTTGACGTAGCATTATACAGATAAAAAAGAGTAGTGAAACCGCACCCGCAAAAGTAGGTCTCACTACTCCTTATCGAGAGTAGCTATAATAAATTACTTTTTGTTGTAAATTGAATATAGTACCCAAACAGCAACTAGACCTACTAGTCCCTGGGCTGACAATGTTGTAATGATGTCAGTTACATTACCAATAATTGTAATGTCTGGCCAAAATGGTACGTTCTGTCCGCCTACTAAGACTTCAAGAACAATGCCTAAAGCAAGTAGCGATACTGCCACTTCTGTTAGAGCACTTGCCCATCCTTGGATTGATTTTAAGATATCCATAAGAGATCTCCTTTCTAAATACTGACCTATAACTGCTCGGCCAGTATATTATTTAGAGTCGAAGATCTATGCATTATAACGATACATTTGATAAGTAATACGACACTAAGGGAATTGAGGTATCAATGAGAGAATATGTAGAAATTGTCACTGAAGGAGTGGGTCTAGCGAACCGTAAACCGGGCGAAAAATTTGCTAATCCTGGAGGTGACGTATTAACCTTCCAAAGTTTAGACTTTTTTCCAGAAAAAGACGGTTATGAGGACGCAGACGCAATGAACGCTGCACTGCTGGATTTAACTGCACAGTTGGGGATTTCTGACACAGAGATACAATGGGCAAACAATCAAGGTTCAAACAAAGCATTTGGACTGGCACGTTTTGTAGATGCAGCCGGTAAAGATTTTGTAGTAGGCAGATGGTTTCAAAAGATCAATCCAAACAGATCACTGAACAGATTCCCCAATGATTTACCCGGTGACTTCAAATATCAAAGTAAAGCTGCTGTTAAAGAGAACTCGGGCTACAAGCCAACTGAAATACTCACAGATTTACAAAGCCAAACACCAGACAGCATACGCAAACAAATTGTTGCCAAGTTTGGTGAGGACTCAGACGAAGTTGTTGCCACAGATTATTTTATGTCAAACGATTTTCCAATGGAAATCCCAAAAGGCAATATGAATCCAGAAGCATTTTCAAATTACTTTTGTGAAATGCTACAGCCAATGGCACTTATCATGGGCAAGAATACAAGTGGCAATGCCGACGAAGCTGAAAAGATTTTCTTTGGTGGATCAGGCTACAGCAATTGTGTTATCAGTTTCAATGCTGGTACCACGGATGGATTGTTCGATAGCTTGATAATCAATCCTGATGGGAAACAGATCAAGATATCTTCAAAGGCACAAGACGGAGCAATGGCATCAGTGATCAACTTGCTAAAATCTGTAAGTGAACTGAAAGAAGCGCCAGAAGGCAAACGTCTAGTTGAAAAATATAAAGAAGCAATCAGCATACTGGAAATAATCAAGAATGGTGGACACACTGATGGTTGTTTAAATCTTGCTATTGCATTTGGATTTATCACTCCAGATGAAAAAGCTCAAGTTAAAGCATTAAAGGGACTAGGTCCAGATGATGACGTAATGAGTGTGCTTAAAAGCGACAAACTAC
>Ga0206123_10004678_pt1 | contig 10613 bp, 7 predicted proteins | sample Helgoland_Spring_2_FD_160086 | JGI IMG/M metagenome (GOLD analysis project Ga0206123, IMG submission 160086) | Pelagic subsurface seawater microbial communities from Kabeltonne, Helgoland, North Sea - Helgoland_Spring_Bloom_20160316_1 | ecosystem: Environmental > Aquatic > Marine > Epipelagic ... | reverse complement strand
CAACTTTCCACCAAAAAAAGACACATTTTATCAACATAAACACTTATTTATCAAGATATTACAAACTTTTAACAGTTTTTGTTACTATTTGGCTCAATTCTTAAAGTATTTTACTAAAAAGTTGTTAACAATTGTTTAAAATTGGTATTATAAAAGGTTGGTATTTGAATTCCGTAAACCGAGTAGTATATACTGTTTGGACACCCAAACGCACACACACACAATACAAGTTCAATTTTATAAATACTATGTTTGTAGAATAAACATTTATTTTAGGAGTTGTAACATACTTTGCGATATGAGCAATAATGTTTACTATAGGATGTGGCGATTATAAGTGTTATAGATAATAACATATACTCTTATAAGAGGCACGAAGATAGGTGTTTAAAATTATAGTTTTGCATAGTTTTCTTACAATTTACAAAAATGTTAAATAATAGAAGTTCAATTTTATATAATAATTAGGAGAGTGGTTTAGATTATTTTTGTATCTTGCGACTTTAACATATAATAATGAAAGAAGATAATAAGAAGTTAGGTAGTGAGGCAAGGAAGAAAAGACCTCAACTTGGTAAGATAGATGAGAACTATAATAAAACTCCAAAGGCACTACAACCTAAAAATAATGAGGCAAGACAAGTGGCTAAGATGACTCGTAAATCACTTGCTTATGCATTAGAAGGGCAGCCTGTAAAGATTAAGATGGCATTAGATATATTATTTGATGAAGACCCTAGAGCATATATAGATGCAATAGCAAAACTAATGAACTATGCTATGCCTAAATTATCATCTACAGAGATTAAGAAAGATACTGATACTAAGATTGAGATTAATTTAACTGAAGGTGCAACACTTGATGATATTAAAAATCAAATTAGAGGACTTGAAGATGCAGAAGATATTGATTATACTGAAATAGATGACTAATAAAAAATTATTAAAGTTCGCACTTGAAAAGAAACTATCTGAGATGAGTTTCTATGAGTTCTTTAAGGCTGCTTGGGTGGTAGTAGAACCAGCCGTACCATTATCTACTAATTGGCATCATAAATACATTTGCGATACATTGCAAGAAGAATGTGAGAGAATCATAGCACAAAAGCCAAAAACTAAAGATATAATTATTAATGTACCATTTAGAAGTACGAAATCACTTATAGTTACTGTTATGTTTCCAGTATGGGCTTGGATAAAATCTCCTAAACTAAGATTCATTACTTCTTCTTACTCTGCTGCACTATCTATTGAACTTGCAACTAAATCAAGAGATATAATATTTAGTGATTGGTTTAAGAAAAGATGGGGTGATGTATTCCACATTAAAAAAGACCAAAACCTAAAAGAGAGATACGAGAACAATTTTGTTGGAATGAGAAGAGCAACATCAGTTGGTGGTACTGTTACAGGGCAAGGAGCAGACTTTCTTATTGTAGATGACCCTCTTTCACCACAAATGGCTAATTCAGCAACAGAAAGAGAGAACGCTAATGAATGGTATAGGACTACATTCTATTCTAGGCTTAATCAACCTGATATTGGAGTTAGGATTATAATTATGCAAAGAGTGCATGAAGATGACTTAACAGGATTCTTATTAGGTAAAGAAACTAGATTAAAGTATAAACACATCTGTATTCCTGCTAAAAGTGGAGATGGCAATATAAAACCAAAATCACTAGAGAAGTTTTATGATAAAGATACTCAGTTGTTCTGGGAAGATAGGTTTAGTCAGAGTACATTAGATGATTATAAAAGTGCATTAGGTAGTTATGGTTATGCAGGACAACTACAACAAACACCAACACCACTAGATAGTGGTATGATTCATAAAGATTGGTTTAAGATTGATAGATATAGAAAAGATGAGGCTACAGTAAATTTTGTTATTGACCCTGCATATACTGCAAATCAAAAGAATGACCCTTCTGCACTACTCGCATACACCTATAAAGATAACAAATGGCAGATAATTGATTGCATTAACATATACAAAGAGTTTCCAGAACTTGTTAAATTCATTCCTCAATGGGTACAAAAGAATGGATATACTCCAAAAAGCCGAATATTTGTTGAGCCTAAAGCATCAGGTAAATCTATTGTACAAACTCTAGTAAGAGAAACAGGACTTAACATAAAAGAAGATAAACCACCAACAAAAGACAAGGTAGCGAGAGTTAGTGATATTAGTGCATCACTTGAGAGTGGTAGAGTTAGTTTATTGAATGGAGATTGGAATACAGAGTTTCTTGACCAACTTACTAGGTTTCCTGCAGCAAAACATGATGATATGGTAGATTGTTTAGTTATGGCTGTAAATAAGGAAATATGGGGTGGTGGAGGTCAAGTAGTTTACTTTAATTAAAGTTTTTTTCAGTTTGTTTAAAAATTGTGAAAATATTTCATAGTATATTTACTATTTTTGCCTAGTTTTGAGTAATTCTAAAAAAATTATCAAAAAATTATGAAAAATATAGAAATATCATACATAAACGACAATCATAAGCAGATTGTTGAATTACATCTAAGAAAGATTAAGAAAGCAATGTATTTTGCTACTGAAGATGTTGGAGAGGGTAAGTATCAAGACTTTTTAGATATAATGAACTCAGTTTACTTATATTCAAACAATTTTCATGAAACCATGGTAGATAAGAGGGATGGTGATGGTTTATTAGAGGAATTTATATTTTTAATACCAAATATGGTGTTTTATACTGCTATTGGGTATTTAACTGCATTAAAAGATGAAGATAATGATTATTTAATGAGAAGTAGTTTAGAAGAAATTGGTTCTATTTGCGAAAACGCAACAAGTGAACTTGCAGATATTCTTATAGATGAAAAAGAAAGTAAAAAAATAATGCAAGATATTTTAGATTTAGACTTAACAAAAAATTAATAGATATGGTTGAAATTAAAATTCAAGAGAAAAGTTATGACATTCCAACTGAATGGAAGGATATAACACTTAGATATTGGTGTGGACTGTACTCAATTATCAATCAGTACAACAAAAGAGATGATGAGGGTAATGTTATTGAAGCAGAACACTCAGAAGTGGAGTTATTGAAGATGAATAGAGATATTTTCATATATCTTACAGGTGTTAGCCATAATGAGATGAATATGCTAGATGTTGATAGTGTAAATAATGCAGTAGCAATATTCTCACAAACATTAGAAGAGTATAAGCCAAAAGGAATAGATAAATTTGAATTTGAGGGTGATGAGTATCTATTTCCAAAAGAATTTCTAAGAAGAAACACATTTGGAGATTATATTGAATCAACTCACTTAGAGAGTACAATAGAGATAATGAAACATGGAAGGTTTGATGTATTACCAGAACAAATGGCAATACTTTGCAGAAGGGCTGATGAGGAATATGATGATGATGCAATACCTGCCAAAACAGAAAAGTTTAAAGAATTGACAATGGACTTCGTGTGGGAGTTCAGTTTTTTTTTGACAATGCAAAGCGTAAAATTAACAAGGACTTTCCAAATGTTTTTGGGGAAAACAGAGGAAGAAGTGGAGGAGGCAAAAATAGAGTTTCTACAGTTGGACTCTACAACAAGTTCATAAAGCCTTATGGTTGGCTTAATAGTTTATATATGGTTGCAGAAAAAGGGATATTTAGAGTGAATGGTGAAAACGACATAGATAGTGTGAAGAAAACAGACTTATACAAGGTTTTAACTTATTTAAGTTGGAATACTGCTAAAAATGACTATGAAATTGCTGTTCAAGAGAAAATACATAATAAAAATAATATAACATTGTAATAATGGCAATAACAAGATTAACAGACATAATAACAGTATTTGACAGCAAATGGACTTATGGTGATGTGAAATTTGGTTACGAAAGTGAAGTAAACCAAGACCATGACACTCAGTACCCATTAATGCTAGTTGAACCACCTGAATCAACTATACCTGTAGTGTATAGTGGTAGAGAGGAATATACATTTGAAATAAACTTCTATAATTTATACTCTCAAGATGCTCAATCAGTAGTTACACTTCAAAAGAGATGGGATAATTTACAAGATTTGGCTAATGAGTGGCTAGATATGGTGCTTAAAAATTATCAAGATGTAAGTGTAGAGGCATACTTAGAAGATGAGAGTATCGCTATAGAAAGAGTTAAAGAAGTAGCAAATGATAGATTGGTGCAAATAAAACTAACATTTACTATGAGTGCGTTTACTAAATGTTTCAGACCTGTATCTAACTACCCATCAGATTACTCTGATTTAAAAGTATGGTTAAAATCAGATAGTGGTGCTACATTTGATATACCAACCAAGAGAGTTAGTGCTTGGGATGACCAGTCAGGAAATGGTAATAATGTTACTCAAACTACAGCAGCGAATCAACCACTAAGATATGGATATGGTGGAATTAATGACAAATCATATTTTAATTTTGATGGGGATAATGATTATTTAGTTTCAGGCAATAACTGTCCTATAACAGGAAACGATTTAACTATGTTTTATGTTGGGAAAGTCAATACATTATCAGCACTATCACAAAGAGTTGTAGGATATAGAGATTCTGCAGGTGGAGGTAGTGATAGATTGAATTTTGGAATACAAAACTCAGGAAAAGTTTGGTTTAAAGCGTTAGATGATAGCAATAATGGAGGAGGTTTAGTCAGCAATATAAATGATTTAGGAACAGTTAGTCATATAGCGTGTGCTAGAATTAAAGATACTGATTTTTCTTTGCAGTATAACAATAATACTGAGATTACTGCTAATTATGCTTCATACTCAAACAATGATGGATTTAATTTAGCACCATTCAAAATAGGGGACATAGACTTAGGTGGTGTAGGGACTTGTTGGAATGGAGATATACAAGAAGTAATAATTTACAACAGAGCCTTAACTGATGCTGAAATTGCTGAAGTAAGAGGCTACTTAAATTTAAAATATAAAATATATTAAGATATGGCAGGAATAAATGGACAAGTAGATTGGCAAATACAACCATTAGATTGGAATAACTCAAATCTAGCAGGTTCTTTTTGGAATGATAGAAGTAATTATCTTAAAAGTGTAAATGACCCATTAAGGTATCAAGTTCTTTGGAATGGTGCAAATGAAGGAACAGAGCCTTCTGCTGCTAATTTTTCAGGTGGTAATGGTGATGTAGTAAATATTATTTTTAAGGTTGAAACAACTGTTGGTGATGGGTATTGGCAAGAGTTAGGTAGTATTAAAAAGTCAAGAGATATAGCAAATAAGAGGTATGATGATGGAAGTCAGCCTTTTGGTCATAGATTTACAGTAGATATTAGTCAATTAGTTTCAAATGAACTTTCTTACAGTTTATGTCCAATAAATAAAGGAACTTGGCAGAGTCCATATTATGGAGGTATGAATGGTGGATTAACAATGCAAGATAATGTACTTAGTGGCACAGGTGCAATGGGTACTCCAATAAGCAGGTATAATGTTTCTAGGAACGGAACTTTTAGAAGATTAAGAGTAACACCATACTATGAAATAATAAATGGTGATGATAAAATTGTAAGTGCAGGTAGTGGGAGTGCATCAAACACTATTACTGTTATAAACTCAGTAAATCAATTTGAGAAAGATAGTGTGTATTATTATACTCAGTTTATGCATAATTCAAAAGGGGATTCTTATATTACTTCTACTTCACCAAAAAGATTTAACACTAGATGTCCTAATTGGTATCACAATATTAATGCGAATAAAGTTGCATATAATAAGAGTGTTAGAATGGATGAAGAAGCAGAGTTTTTACAATGGTATGCTTCACAAACATATAATTTTGATGATGATACAGACTTTTATAATCTTATTGAGTTGTATGGTAAAACATTCACAGCAGATGGTTCATTTGAAAATGAATTTGTTTTAGTAGATTTTACAAGATTATTGGATTTGAATGGTGTTAATTCATTTGCACATAACCAAGATAGAATGTTAATTCAGAATGTTAGTCCTGCTTTTATTAATAATAATGCTTTTGCTCCTCAAGAAGATAGTACAGGTGGTTTGCCTGTAGATAATTACACCACACCAATATCTCCAATAACAGCAAATACTCACAGATATAGACTTTATTTTAGAGGTTTTTATAATCCAAACAATCCTGCTCCAAATCCTTGGGTTTCAGTAAGGCATAGTGCTGTTAATTGGTATGAGATAGACAGAGAAGATGAGAAAAATGCTTATGATTTTGTTAGATTTCATTGGTTAAACTCTATGGGTGGTATTGATAGTTATACTGCAAAAAGAGATGTAGTTGAAGGATTAACAATAAGTAGAGATGTAATTGAAAGAAAAAGTGGTGATAGAACTTGGTATCAGGATGATAAAAATAATAGTGATGTAACATTTAACACTTCACTTTACCATTCAGACACAATGAGGGGTGGCGATATATACAAGGGAGGTAGAGAGGTTTCTAGTGTAAATGCAGAAAGAGTACAAAGTGTTTATACAGAGCCTTTAAATAAAAGTGTAGCAAAATGGTTAGAAGAAATGATATTATCACCTAATGTTTGGATAGAAATGGACACAGAGGCTACACAAATGGGTAATACAAGAAATCCATATTTACGACCATCAGATAAAGAATACATACCTGTAATCATTACAAATAGTGATGTTGAAACTGTTAATCAAGAAAATGGTTTAGTTAAATTTAATATTGAATATACTTTAGCACATAAAGTAATAACACAAAGAAACTAATATATGTCGGTAAAAATAGAGATATTAGATTATAAACACCTAAAAAATAATTTATTAACTTGGAATAATAGTTCTGTAACAGGATGGAATACAGGCTCAGGTATTACAGCAGTACCAAATAATACAGGTACTGTAGGTATTTTGATAGAATCTACAGCAGGAGTTTCAGGACAATATAGTGGGTTTGATTCTCCCAACCTAACTCTGCAAAACAATCATTCATATACTTTTACATATACTTGTAGTTTTGTTGATAATGCAGGTCTAGGGAATTCTAAGGTTTTTGTCAAAGGTGCAAGTGGGGGTATCAACTCTTACAGACCTTTTGGTAATCAACCAATCACAGTAGGTACGCACTCTTACACCTTTACTATGGATACTTCTCAAAATAATGGTTCTGGCTCTATGGATGTTTATTTTGAACTTACTGGTGGTAATAATGCTGATAAACGAATAAAAATAAAGAATGTAAAATTAGTAAACAATACTCTTTTAAGTGATATTGATTGGGATAAAAGTGTAGTTGGTGAGTTAGATGTAACTGACCATTCTGATTTTCCTTTAGCAATGACATTTCAAATATCAGACATAAAAGATTTAACTTCAACAAGTGGTGATTATAGTAAAACATTTAAAATACCTGCCACAAAGAATAATAATAAATTATTAAAACACTCTTATATTCCAAATATAGATACTGATGTAAATCTTACTGAGAATAAAAAATGTAGAATACTTATTAATAATCTTTTTTCTGTAAAAGGATTAATTAAAGTTACAGGAGTTGGTGGTTATGGAGAAACACCATCTTATTATAATTGTGTATTTTTTGGGAGTAATCTAAGTTGGGCTGATGATTTGTCTAATAAATACATGAATGAGTTGAATTGGGGTGTTGATGGTGAGGATTTAGAGTACAATAAAACAAGTATTATGGCTACTTGGCAAGATGAAGATTGTGATTCATCTGCATCTCCAATAGTATATCCAATAGTATCTTATGGAGATTACAATCCTGATGGAGAGCCGAAAACAATACAACTTTTAGATACTATAACAGATGCTTTAGGATACTTACCTTCAAAGTTAGGTTATTATGGATTTGATGATTCAGGGAATAGTTATGGAACTCCTAATCCATCTTCAGATTGGCGACCTGCAGTATTTGTTAAAGATACACTAGAAAAGATATTTAATGAAGTTGGATATAGTATAAATTCAACTTTTATGGAAACAGATATGTTTAAAAAGTTGGTATGGTTATTGCCTAATTTTAAATATAATAATGCTGAAGAAAAGTATAATGAGTATTCTGTAGAGAGTAACTTTACAAATGGAGAAAGTTTAAGTGCAAGTGGTTATATACAAGGTGGCAATACTGCATCTCCAATAATAGGAGTTGCTGATAGTGGTGTATTTGACCCATATTTTGGTAGTTTTGTTACTTATAATGATGATAATGCTGTAGGTGGAGTGCCTAACTACATTGGCAATCCAACTGCTCAAGGTTCAGGAGGAACGAAACTTATTCCATTAACCACTTTAAACCTAAATGTAACTTTAGATAATGGTTCTTATGTAGATATGAGTAACGATTACATAACAATAGGAGAGTATGGTTATTACAACTTAAAATTAAGTGGGTTAGAATCAAGATTGGCTAACATGAAAAAAGGAGGTTCTCTACAAAGAGGTGCTTCAAAAGTAAAATTATGTATAAATATTGATGTATTAACTGTTGGTCAGTCTATTACATCAGGATGGAAAACAATAGAAAGGACTGAGATAGAACAAACTCCATTTAAAGTTCTATTCCCTAACTCCAGCAAAACCAATGAAGATAATAGTGTTATTACTAATTATGAAGTAATGCCTAGTGTTAATAACGATAATTTTTGGTTAAATAAGGGAGATAAAATAAGACTTACAGCAGGTTTTAAATTTGAAACCATGATTTCTGACTCAAGCATAAACATTCAAAACTTTATAATTAATACTTTTATTCGTTCTTCAAGTTCTAGTACTTTTGATATTACTCTTAACTCTGAATCAGTTGATTATGGTCAGACTTATGATTTAGATAAAGTAATTAATAAAGATTACAAACAGATTGATTTTGTTAAAGGTATTGCACACGCATTTAATCTTAAAATGACTACTGATGAAACTACTAAGACTGTAAATATAGAGCCATTTAACACTTTCTATAAGGATTATGCTGATGCAATAGATTGGACTTATAAATTAGATAGAAGTAAACAGATAGAGGATAAGTGGATTAAAAGCGACTTAAAAAGAGATGTTGTTTTTAAATATAAATCAGATAGTAAAGACAAGAAAGTTGAGAGGAGAGGTGAGGATTGGTTTGATGGAATAAAAGATGAATATCCATATCAAGAAACATTACCTAAAACTTTTGAGAAAGGTGAAAGTAAATATGAAAATCCATTCTTTGCAGGTTCTTACAATGCTAAAGACCAAGACACTACAGGTGGAATATTAGACACAGCATTTTCTGCTTGTTTATGGGAAGAAATTACAGACTCTACCTACTCATATAGACCACCTAAAGGCTATGAATTTTTACCAAGATTATTGTATTGGAACAAATATTCTTCTAGTGCAGGAGTTAATCAAACACAAAAAAGAGCATCAGCACAGACTTGGGCATCTCAAATTCAACTTATAGTGGCTGCTATTAATTGGACATCAGTTCTATCAAATATATACCCTCAAGCAACATCATACAATAGAGATGACAGTTCAAGTCCAATACTATCTTATGGTAATGTTGATGTAAGAGATTATGATGATGCAACAGGAGTATATACATCTTATGCAGCAGGTAAAGGTTTATTTGCAACATATTATAAGAATATGTTTGAGATGTTTAAGGCAAAACCAAGATTAAGAACTGTTTATATTGACTTAAAAACAACAGACATTATTAATTTAGATTTTAGAAAATTAGTATATATAGATGGTGTTTATTGGAGAATAAATAAAGTAGTTGATTATCAACCAAATAAAAATCAACCTACAAAAGTAGAGTTAATTGAATGGCTGCAGTTGGGTGCATTTGCAGCAACAGCACCATCTTTTGGTGGTAATGAAAATACAGGAGGTCTTGGTAATACAGGCCCTGCTGTATTTGATAACGAATTTGACTTTTTTGGGTGAAGTTTTTTTAATATATTATTATAAAATATGACAGACAGAAAAGAAATATCAAGTAGAGGAATAGCACAGCAAAGTGGATTAGATGTATTTTCTAGTATAACAACTTACAATGGAGAGTATTTGAATTGGGGTGATGCTTCTGCTTACATCTCTCAACTTGGCTCAGACACAGATTATGCTACAACAGCAGCAGACCCACATACTGATGCTTTAATAAATAGTCCTGCATCTGATATAGGAAGATGGTACAGGTATCATACAAGTGGTTCTCCATATACATTAGTACCAGCACCTACATCAAGTAGTGGATTTTTTATATTCTCTGGAAAGAAACATAGTGGATTGCAATCATATAGTGGTATGTATCAGAAACTATCTTTAATTTCAGGTAATGAATATCAGATAGAAATTCAAACTGCTATTAGTGCAGATTCAGGCAGTATTTATGTACACACATACAGACCTAATGGTGATGATTTTACACAAACAAGTATTAATAGAATAGATTATCCTGTTAGCAATACTTCTACTAATATTATAACCTCAACATTTACTGCTGAAACTGCTAATGATATTATTCAGATATATTTTACTACAGATGATTCACATTCAGTTAGTGTAGCAATAACAAGCATGTCAATAAAAGAAAAGCAAGAATACTTAGTACCTGTTTATGCTACTGATA
>Ga0206123_10004676_pt1 | contig 10622 bp, 10 predicted proteins | sample Helgoland_Spring_2_FD_160086 | JGI IMG/M metagenome (GOLD analysis project Ga0206123, IMG submission 160086) | Pelagic subsurface seawater microbial communities from Kabeltonne, Helgoland, North Sea - Helgoland_Spring_Bloom_20160316_1 | ecosystem: Environmental > Aquatic > Marine > Epipelagic ... | reverse complement strand
TCTCAACAGTTGCGTCTTGACTAAATGAATCTATCACAATGATTTCATCTGCAAAATCAACTGATTTTATAGAATCTTCAATATGAACTGCTTCATTTAATGTTGGTATGATTGCTGTAATTTTCATATTTCTTATACAGCTACATCATATTCTCGTAGCGCATCATTTAAAGAGGTTTTTTTATTGGTACTTTCTTTTCGTTTTCCAATAATTAATGCACAGGGAACTTGATAAGTACCCGCGGGAAATTCTTTAGTATAACTTCCAGGGATCACTACACTTCGCTCAGGAACCATACCTCTCATCTCTATAGGGGTATCACCCGTTACATCAATAATTTTCGTACTCATTGTTAATACTACATTAGCACCTAATACAGCTTCTTTACCTACTCTAACTCCTTCTACTACAATTGATCTAGAACCTATAAAAGCTCCATCTTCAATAATTACAGGAGAAGCTTGAAGCGGCTCTAAAACCCCTCCTATTCCAACTCCTCCAGACAAGTGAACATTCTTCCCTATCTGAGCACAACTTCCTACAGTAGCCCATGTATCTACCATTGTGCCTTTATCTACGTATGCACCAATATTAACATAACTAGGCATTAAGATTGTTCCTGGTGCAATAAAAGCACCATGTCTAGCTACAGCATTTGGAACTACTCTTATTCCTCTAGATTCAAAATTTCTTTTTAGTGGAATTTTGTCATGATATTCAAAGATACCTGCTTCTAAGGTTTCCATTTGTTGAATAGGGAAATACAAGACCACAGCCTTTTTTATCCACTCATTAACTTGCCAACCAGATGCATTGGGTTCTGCTACTCGCAAAGATCCAAGATCTAATAAATTAACAACTTCTCTAATTGCATTAATGGTTCTTTCTTCTTTTAAAAGCGATCGATCTTCCCAGGCTTGCTCAATAATTTCTTGTAACAATTTCATTAAGTTAGTTATATTGAATTAATTCAATTTATCAGTTAAAATATGTTACAAATATAACACACAAAAAGGCTCTTTATTGCGAAGATACATTATTTAAACAAAAAAAAATATCATGTTAAAAATCGCTATTTTTGTAATAAAAATAATAAGAATGGCAAGAATTTTAGCAATAGATTATGGAGAAAAAAGAACAGGGATTGCTGTTACTGACGAGCTACAAATTATTGCCTCCGGACTAATTACTGTTAAAACTGATGAATTGATTAAATTTTTAATTGATTATACCAATAAAGAGCAGGTTGAATTGTTTATTGTTGGTCTACCAAAACAAATGAACAACTCTGACAGTGAAAGCGAAAAACATATTCTCAGTTTTTTAAAACAACTTAAAAAATCATTACCAAAAATACCAATCAAACGAATAGACGAAAGGTTTACATCAAAAATTGCATTTCAAACCATGATAGATAGTGGGTTGAAAAAAAAGCAACGAAGAAATAAAGGATTAGTTGATGAAATTAGCGCAACTATTATTCTTCAATCCTATTTATACAGTAAATAAGTTTTCTACATATTCCTTTCTTCGTATTTTTGCCAAAAATTTATAAACCTTTATGATTTTACCTGTTGTAGCCTACGGAGATCCTGTATTAAGAAAAGTCGCTAAAGAAATTGGACCAGATTACCCCAATCTTAAAGAGTTGATTGCGAATATGAAACAGACCATGTATAATGCTAATGGTGTAGGTATTGCTGCTCCTCAAATAGGAAAATCTGTGCGAATTTTCATCATTGATGCAACTCCTTTTGCAGAAGACAAAGACATCTCTGAACTAGAAAGAGATCAATTGAAAGATTTTAAAGAGGTTTTCATCAATCCAATAATTATTAAGGAAGAAGGCGATGAATGGCCTTTCGCAGAGGGTTGCCTAAGTATTCCTGACATTAGAGAGGATGTTTTTAGACAAGAAACTGTGAGCTTTGAGTATGTTGATGAAAATTTTGAAAAACACTCGAAAACATTAAATGGTCTTGCAGCAAGAGTATTTCAACACGAATATGATCATCTTGAAGGCGTTTTATTTACTGATAAACTCTCTTCATTAAAAAAGAGAATCTTAAAAAAGAAACTAGAAAAAATATCATTAGGAAAGATCACTTCTAGCTATAGAATGCGCTTTCCAAATATAAAAATTTAAATATATGGAGTTCAATAAAATTATTTCAGTTGCAGGAAAACCAGGGTTATTCCATGCAATTTCTCAAACAAAATCTGGGTTTATCGTGGAATCTCTGGTCGATAAAAAAAGATTCCCAATACCATCTACTAACAACGTGAGTTTGTTAGAAAATATAGCTATTTACACCTATGAGGAAGAAGTGCCCTTATTAACAGTATTTAAAACCATGTATGAGAAGACTGAAGGTAAAGAAACAATTAGTCATAAAGAGAGTGGTCAAAAACTAGCAACATACTTTTCTGAAATACTTCCTGATTACGACGAAGAAAGAGTATATACCTCAAATATCAAAAAAGTAATACAATGGTATAATTTATTGGTAACTTCTGGTTTAGATTTTTCTGCTGTTGAGGCCGAAGAAGAAAATTCAGAAAAGGTGTAGATGAATTCAAGAAAACAGCAATTAGTAGCATTTAACCGTTTGTTAGACATCATGGATGATCTTCGAGAGAAGTGTCCTTGGGATAAAAAACAAACTTTCGAGTCTCTTAGACATTTAACTATCGAGGAAACTTATGAGCTCACTGATGCTATTTTAGAAAATGACCTTAATGAAATAAAAAACGAGCTTGGCGATGTATTACTACATCTTGTTTTTTATGCTAAAATTGGGTCAGAAAAAAAATCATTTGATATTGGCGATGTCGCTAATGCAATTTCTGATAAATTAATAGCTAGACATCCTCATATTTACGGAGATGTGACTGTTGAAAATGAAAATGAAGTAAAAGAGAATTGGGAAAAACTTAAACTAAAAGAAGGAAAAAATTCAGTTTTAGAGGGGGTTCCAAAAAGTTTACCCGCTTTGATAAAAGCCAACAGAATTCAAGATAAAGTTTCTGGAGTAGGTTTTGACTGGGAACAACCCAATCAAGTATGGGAAAAAGTTCAAGAAGAATTGTCTGAGCTTAATGAAGAAATTAAAAAAGGGACAAAATACACCATAGAATCTGAATTTGGTGATGTATTATTTTCAATGATAAATTATGCGCGTTTTATAAATGTTAACCCAGAGAACGCTTTAGAAAAAACAAATAAAAAATTTATAAATCGATTTCAGTTTTTAGAAAAAGCTGCTAAAAAAGAAGGTAAAAAACTAGCTGAAATGACATTATCGGAAATGGATGTATATTGGGAACAATCAAAGAAAATGTTTAAATAATTGACGTCTAGATAAGGTTTAGCCTATCAAATGAGAAAATAGTAATAAATGAATGTATTAGTAACTATTAATTGCAAAGGACCCTTCAGTGTTTACAGAGCTCAGATTGAAATGATTTGTTTATTACAAAATAAAGGGGTAAACATTAAAGTAATTGGTTTTTACGATAGTCTAATAAAAGATTTTTTCGATACTAAAGGAATAAACAATTCCAATATCTTTCCAAAAACAACCATTGACAAGCAATATATAAATGATGTAAAAAACATCATTACAGATGAAAAAACTGATATCCTTCATGTCCTAGATGGAAAGTCTTTAAGAAATTGTGTGCTTGCTGTAAAAAAAGAAAGAATAAAATTAATCACCTATTTTGGATCTGCTAGTTTGTATTGGCACGATTTAAGCTCATATTTAACGTATTTAAATCCTAGAGTTGATAAAATAATATGCAATAGCATCTACGTATTTGATCATGTAAAAAAACAATTATTCAAAAAAAATAAGAATAAAGCAATAAAAATATACAAAGGATACGATCCAAATTGGTTTGAAAGTGTAAAACCTTTCGATTATACTTCCCTTGGCATCTCAAAAAATTGTATGATTGTCACTTTAGCGGGAACAAACACAAAAAATAAAAGAATTTCTGACTTCATAAAGTCTTCTAAATTTTTAACTACAAAAAAAGAAGTTCATTATGTAATTATTGGAAAGTTTACCAAAGATAAAGGGTTAGAAAAATATAAAGACGAAAGCCCTTTAAAAAATAATATTCATATTCTTGGTTTAAGACCTGATGCTATTTCATTAATTAAAGGAAGTGATATTTATGTTCAAACCTCATTAAGTGAGGGGTTTGGAAGAGCAATTAGTGAAGCCATGTCTGTAGGCAAACCAATTATAATGACAAATGCAGGAGGGTGTACAGAATTGATTGACGATACATGTGGAATTATTACTCCAATAAAAAAACCTATTGCTCTAGGTAAGGCAATCTCTAGTTTGATAAACAATAATGAATTGCGGCTTCAAATGGGAATCAATGCAAAGAAACGTATGGAAAAGGTATATCATATTCATGACACTGTTGAGGATACATTTAAACTATACCAACACGTATTTAAAAACTAAAACAACTTTACTTCAAATAAAAAAGCCACTCAAGGAGTGGCTTTTGTTTATTTAACTAACTTCTTAGCATTCTTAACTTTTTGCTTCATTAAAGCAAAATTAATTACTTCATGCATCTCCGTAACATAATGAAATTTCAATCCTTTTAAATAACTCTTTTTTATATCTGCAATATCTTTTTCATTGTCTTTACAAAGCATTATTTCCTTAATATTTGCTCTTTTTGCAGCTAGAATTTTTTCTTTGATTCCACCTACAGGTAATACTTTTCCTCGCAGAGTTATTTCACCAGTCATGGCTAACTTATTTTTCACTTTGCGTTGGGTAAATACTGAAACTAGTGAAGTTAACATGGTAACTCCTGCACTTGGACCATCTTTTGGAGTAGCACCCTCTGGAACATGAATATGAACATTGTACTTATCAATTATTTCTGGATCTATTCCAAATTCAATTGCATTTGCTTTAATGTATTCCATGGCTATGGTAGCCGATTCCTTCATTACTTTTCCTAAATTTCCTGTAATGGTAAGTGCCCCTTTTCCTTTCGATAAAATAGACTCTATAAATAAAATATCTCCTCCTACACTAGTCCAAGCTAAACCAGTTACCACACCTGCTACTTCATTATTTTCATACTTATCTCGTTCTAATCTTGGAGCTCCCAAGATGGTTACAATATCTTCATTGGTAATAGCAATATTATATTCTTCTTCTAAAGCAATAGATTTGGCAGCAAAACGAACCACTTTGGCTATTTGTTTTTCTAAACCACGAACTCCAGATTCTCTGGTGTATCCCTCTACAATTTTTTCGAGTTGAGGTTTTTCTATTTTAATTTCTTTTGAAGATAAGCCATGTTCTTTTACTTGTTTAGGCAATAAATGTCTTTTGGCAATTTCTATTTTTTCTTCAATGGTGTACCCCGTAACATTTATAATTTCCATTCTGTCTCTTAACGCCCATGGAATTTGACCTAAATTGTTAGCAGTAGCTATAAATAAGACTTTTGATAAATCATAACCAACTTCTAAATAATTATCATAAAAGGCTGTATTTTGTTCAGGATCTAATACTTCTAGCATCGCAGAAGATGGATCTCCTTGGTGACTTTGACCTAATTTATCTATTTCATCTAATACAAACACAGGATTTGAAGTTCCTGCCTTTTTCAAATTTTGAATTAAACGCCCAGGCATCGCACCAATATATGTTTTTCTGTGTCCTCTAATTTCAGCTTCATCTCGTAAACCACCCAAAGACATTCTAATATATTTTCGTCCCAAAGATTCTGCAACAGATTTCCCTAACGAAGTTTTTCCAACACCAGGAGGTCCGTACAAACAAATGATTGGAGATTTCATATCACCTCTTAATTTTAAAACTGCCAAATGCTCAATGATACGTTCTTTTACTTTTTCTAAGCCAAAATGATCTCTATCTAAAATTTTTACAGCTTCTTTCAAATTAAACTTATCATCAGAAAATAGTCCCCAAGGTAATTCTAGCATCAACTCAAGATAATTTCTTTGTACACCATATTCTGCCATTTGAGGATTCATTCTTCGTAGTCTAGCTAATTCTTTATCAAAGGTCTCTCCTACTTCTTTTGTCCATTTTTTAGATCTGGCTTTTTTTCGCATTTCATCTAATTCGGCATCATTGTTTACCCCACCCAATTCTTCTTGAATTGTTTTTAATTGCTGATTTAAATAATATTCTCTTTGTTGTTGATCAAGATCTGATCGAGTTTTGGATTGAATATCATTGCGTAATTTCAATTTTTGTAATTCTTTATTAAGATTCTTAAGCGTTAATAGTGCACGTTCTTTCAAATTATCTTTTTCTAAAATAACTTGCTTTTGCATCACACTTAGCTCCATATTAGAGGAAATAAAATTCACTAAAAATGAATCACTTTGAATATTTTTTATGGCAAAGGAAGCTTCAGAGGGTAACATTGGGTTTTCTTTAATAACTTCTAGAGCTTGATCTTTTACAGATTCTATAATTGCACTGAATTCTTTTGGATCATCTACATCTTTATCCTCCTTAGCCTCTTTAACTCTAGCTTTTAAATAAGGCTCGTGTTGAACAAGCTCATCAATTTCAAAACGTTTTTTCCCTTGAATAATAACTGTTGTATTCCCATCAGGCATTTTCAATACTCGTAAAATTTGAGCAACAACTCCTGTCTTATAGATATCATCAGAAGTTGGGTCTTCCACATCTTCATCTCTTTGAGCTACAACTCCAATAATTTTATCTCCTTTATTTGCATCATTAATTAATTGAATAGATTTATCTCTACCTGCAGTAATTGGAATTACTACACCCGGAAACAGCACTGTGTTTCTTAGTGGTAAAATAGATAAGACTTCAGGAATATCCTCTCTATTAATAATCTCCTCGTCTTCGGGAGTCATTAATGGAATTAACTCAGAATCTTCATTTAAGATGTTTGATAGAGACAAACTGTCTAATGTTACTATTTTTGATTTACTCATAGGTCTTTTTATCTGTCAATATGACATTGAATTCTTTATAAAGTATTCAATACTATTTTTTATTATTTTTTAAACAACTGAAAAACAACACTATACATATAAAGTAAACTATTGTTTCATAAGATAAAATCAATTGTTATGCCAATATTTTTACTAAAAAATAAAAATAGATAGGTGAGGTAAAAATTACAAAAAAGGTGAAATTGTACCTAATAAATAGCTATGATAATTTTATAAATAATTTACAGGCATACCTTTACAAATTATTTTGCTCTAAATTTGGAGGTTTTATCAAAAACATGCTGTAAAATACTTATGTCTGTCTCAGATAATTCTAAATCTCTACGTTTCATAACTACTTTGGCAACTTCAATTACTTTTTTCATTTGATAGGTAGTAAAACCTGCTGCCCCACCCCAACTAAAAGAAGGAATAAAGTTTCTCGGAAATCCACTACCAAAAATATTAGCACTTACTCCTACTACAGTTCCTGTATTAAACATGGTATTGATACCGCACTTGGAATGATCACCCATCATTAAACCACAAAATTGAAGGCCAGTTTTGGTAAACCTTTCTTCTTGATAATTCCATAGTTTTACCTCAGCATAATTGTTTTTTAAATTAGATGAATTGGAATCTGCACCAATATTACACCATTCACCTAAGACAGAATTACCCAAGAAACCCTCATGCCCTTTACTTGAATAACCAAATAACACTGAATTATTAATCTCTCCACCTACTTTACAATGTGGGCCAAGAGTTGTAGCACCATAGGCTTTAGTTCCCATTTTTAAAATTGAATTTTTCCCCAAAGCAAAAGGGCCTCTAACTAGACAACCTTCCATAATTTCTGAATCTTTGCCAATATATATGGGTCCTTTTGAGGCATTTAAAGATGAGTAAGAAACTGTAGCTCCTTCCTCTATAAAGATATTTTGTTTATGAATTGCATGAACTCCAGAGGGAATTGGTTGTGAAGTTCTACCTTGAGTTAATAAATCAAAATCTGCTTGAATTGCTTTATCATTTAATGAAAAAATGTCTGAAGTATGTTTAATTTGAATGAGGTCCTCTTGAAACTCTAGTTGTTCATAAGAATCAAAATCTACATTTTCTTGTGTATCAGATGTAAAAAAAGCAACAACTTGCTCACCTTGAAAAATCGCTTGGTTTTTTGATAGTTGCTTTACCTGGTTTACCAAATTTTTAGTTGGTAAAAAAGAAGCATTAATTAATATATTTTTATTCAACTCCACCATAGGATATTTAGCTTCCAAATATTCTTCTGTGATCGTTGTAGTGGTAAAGCCTAAAAAAAATTCCCATTTTTCACGAATGGTTAAAATTCCAATACGAATTTCTGCTACAGGTCTAGTATAGGTAAAAGGCAGTAGTGAGTTTCTAACATCACTATCAAAAAGTATGTAGTTCATATTTTTAGCTTAAGGGACTATTTTCTACAAAACTAACTTTAAAAAAGGGATAAAAAAAACCGATTGCTTTCACAACCGGTTTTATCTAAAATAGAAATTATTATTTTTTAATAAATCTTTGAACTCCAATTTTACTATTGGTAGCTACTCTTATGATATAAATTCCTTTAGAAATGTTTTGAACATCTAAGGTTGAATCATTTGATGAAATTGTTTTGGATGACACTAATCTTCCTGTATAATCAAAAACACTAACCTCTGCTTTTTCAGTACCTGTTGGTAATTGAACAGTTAATACATCTGATGCCGGGTTTGGATACATCTCAAAACTTAATAATTTGTTTTCAGGAATTCCTAGAGTTACACTTAGTGTTGTAAATCCTCTGTTACCTCCATGATAGGCATAAGATGTTGAACTACCTTTCGCATAGATTACCGATAGTGAACCTGCTGAAGCGCTGAAGATATGATCATCAGAATCTCCAGTATTGTTAGCTCGTGTTGCCACTATGGTTCTATTGCTGCCTGAAACAGTATTAGAAACTAAAGTCCAATCTTGGCTGGCATCTTGAGCTGGCAATGCATTACCACTTGAATAAGCATCTACAATTGTAGATCCGTTGGTACGAAAAACATCAGTACCTCCCATATCTAAATTTCCAAATCCGATGGCAAACCATGCATTTGACGGTCCAGTTAATGTTAATGTAGTAATGTCTGTATCTGCATCAATATTAATATTTGCAGTTAACCCAGAGAGTAATGTTTGTGTACCCGTAGAAAAACTTTGTGCAAATAGAGTGAATGATGAAATTAAAAATAGAGAAAGTAGTGTTTTTTTCATATGTCAATTATTTTAAAAGTTGAATGATGTTATTATTGTTTGTAATTTTCGCATAGTCTAGGGCAGTATTCCCACGATTATCTTTTATGTTTGGATTTGCTTTATACTCCATTAAGAGCGTAATAATTTCTTGTTGACTAAAAATCACAGCAAAATGTAATGCTGTAGAATTATTTTGATCTGTTAGATTAGGATTGGCATTATTTTCTAAAAGTAATTTTACCAAATAACTGTTTTTTTTAACAGTTGCAGCCATTAAAGGTGTACCATAGCCGCTTTTTGAATTGATGTCTTTTACATTTTGTATCAAATAAGCTGCTACATCATTATTACCATAATAACAAGCTAATGTGAGAGCAGAATAGCCTTCTTTGCTAGTTTTGTTTATGATATTTATATCATTATTCACCAATTCCTTTAGTTCAAATAATGATCCATTTCTAGCAACATCATAAAGAGAAGCTTTTTGTGCATTTACATTTGAAAAAGACAAAGAAATTAAAAAAACAATTAAATAAGGTTTTTTAAAAATCAAATTTTTAATGTTTTTGCTTATAATTATGTAAATATAATTAAAATACTTTAAATACTTTTCACCTAACATTGATAACAAAATTCTAATAATGTTTTATTAAACCATTCACGTACAGAGGTGAAATTTATTAAAACACTTCGAAGCTGCACTAAAAAAGTTAAAGTTTATTTTTTCTTTTTTTCACTACAATTTTAGATTGTTTTTAATGAAGCTTACCTCCTATAAAATTTAAAAATTTGAGTATCAATTTAGGTTTTATTTAACATCTAATTTTATCCTTAAAGTTACTTTTGCTGTAAACTAAAACAATTTTTAGATGAGAAAGATAATTCTTGCATTTTTGGGGGTAATACTCATAATTGCTTCTGTATATGCCTCAAAAATAATTATTAGCAGCAAAAGTAAAATAAGAAAAGCTCCTCCCAAAGTTATAAAGACTGTTTATGTAGATACTGTCTCAAACAGTACAATACCTATAATTATTCCTGCTAATGGAAACTTAATTGCTAAAAGAAGAGTAGAAATATATTCTGAAGTGCAAGGTGTTTTCAAGCCCGCATCTAAACTTTTTAAACCAGGAGAAAAATACAACAAAAATGAAATTTTCATCACTGTAAACAATACAGAATACTATTCGAGTGTGCAGTCTGCCAAGAGTAATTTATACAACTCTATTGTTGCTATCATGGCTGACCTCCGTTTAGATTTTCCTGATATTTATCCAAAATGGGAGGCCTATATCAAATCCTTTGATCTAGATAATACTACTCCAAAGTTACCAGAAATGAGTTCTGAAAAAGAAAACTATTTTA
>Ga0206123_10004674_pt1 | contig 10623 bp, 6 predicted proteins | sample Helgoland_Spring_2_FD_160086 | JGI IMG/M metagenome (GOLD analysis project Ga0206123, IMG submission 160086) | Pelagic subsurface seawater microbial communities from Kabeltonne, Helgoland, North Sea - Helgoland_Spring_Bloom_20160316_1 | ecosystem: Environmental > Aquatic > Marine > Epipelagic ... | reverse complement strand
TGGGCTTCGTCGAGCCATGGGGTAGGTTGCCCGAGCTATTCGCACTGAAGAGGCGACTCAAGGAATATTTCATCAAGCGGCGGCCGCGTGCCTTTATCGGCATAGACAGCCCTGATTTCAACCTGCGTCTGGAAGAAGAATTAAAACAGGAGAATATCAAGACCGTTCACTACGTCAGTCCCAGCCTGTGGGCCTATAGAGAAAAGAGAATCCATAAGGTTAAACGCGCCGTGAACCTGATGCTGACACTGTTTCCCTTCGAGACGGCGGTTTACGAGCAACATGGTGTGGCGGTTAAGTGCGTGGGTCACCCCCTTGCCGATAGTCTGGGTTTTGAAGACCACAAGTTACGCTCGCGGAAGAAATTTGATCTAGGGGCCGATGACAGCATAGTTACGCTGATGCCCGGTAGTCGCGGCGGCGAGATCAAGCGACTCGCGCCGGTGTTTCTGAATGCCGCAGTGCAGTCGCTAACAGACTGCCCGAACCTAAAGTTTCTTATCCCCTATAGCAGTGCCGCGAACTACGCTCAGATCAACGCGCTGCTACGAGAGATGTCACTCTTTCGCGGGGAGCGATTTATTCTGGCCGACGATTCTCATGGGGCGATCAGTGCGGCAGATCTGGTGGTGCTGTCCTCGGGTACCGCTACACTGGAGACACTGTTGCTAAGGCGACCAATGATCGTAGGCTACAAGCTTGCCGCCATCACCTTTGCCATTGCCTCTCGTCTGGTTAAGATTCCCTATGTTGCGCTGCCGAATCTTCTCGCCGGACGCCAGCTGGTTCCCGAATATATTCAACACGATCTCACTGCGGCAAAGGTGCGCGATGGCATCGTTAGTCATATCTCCGGTGCCGAGGATCACGCAGGCTTGATGCAGGAATTCGAGAAGATACACCGCAGTCTTCGTCTAGACGCCTCGGCACAGGCTGCCGCAGCCGTTGCTGGCTTGATCGACGACAGTGTGGCGCAATAGATGACAGGGCAATCCAGTTTAGGCAAGACTGCCGACACGGCGAGACTGATAGCGGGTACCGATGAAGTCGGCCGAGGTCCGCTGGCAGGGGATGTGGTTGCCGCCGCCGTAATACTGGATCCCTTAAAACCAATTACTGGTCTAGCCGACTCCAAGAAGCTGTCTGCGAAGCAGCGCCAGCGATGTTTCGAGGACATCCTTAGTAATGCCCGCTGCTTTGCCTTAGGCCGCGCATCAGTACAAGAGATCGAGCAAATAAATATTCTGCATGCGAGCCTGCTGGCAATGCACAGGGCTGTCGAAGCTTTACAGGTGCAACCCGATTTCGTCTACGTAGACGGCAACCGCTGCCCGAAGTGGCAATACGCCGCCGAGGCCATCGTTAAAGGCGACTCGCTGATCCCGGCTATCTCTGCCGCATCGATAATCGCAAAGGTGACTCGCGATACCGAGATGCAGGAACTGGATAGACAGTTCCCCGGCTATGGCTTTGCACAGAACATGGGCTATCCAACGCCGGCGCACCTGGCTGCGCTAAAATCTCTGGGCCCGACGCCGGTTCACCGGCGCACATTCGCACCGGTGGCACGCTTTCTGGAAGCTGGGTTAAGCCGCTAAACTTTTGTCCCGTTTTCACTCAAAAAAAGGTATATTGGAAGCTCGTCCATTGCCAAATAATTAGATTCATACATGTCTGAAAATTCGCCTAATCAGCCCTTCGCGCATCTACGATTACACACAGAATTTTCGATCAATGATGGCATCGTTACCATCAAGCCACTCATAGCGAAGCTGCGCGAACTTTCCATGCCGGCGGTAGCCATTACCGATCTGGCAAATATGTTCTCCCTAATTAAATTTTACAAGGCAGCCTTAGGGGCTGGCATCAAGCCGGTCTGTGGTTGCGATGTTCTGGTAGAGAGTGACGACCGATCGAAGCAGACCCGCCTGGTGCTTCTGGTAAAAAACGAAGCCGGCTATCTAAGCCTGACCAAGCTCATCTCCGAGCTGTACACTGAGAATCCAAACCAGAGTGAGCCGGTGGTGCGTAAGTCGCAACTCCAGGGCCGCGTCGATGGTCTGATTGCGTTATCCGGTGCGCAGAACAGCGACATTGGCATGGCGCTGCTGGCGGAAGAGGCGGATCTGGCGTTTGAGTTGCTCAGCGAGTGGAAGCAGCTGTTCCCGAATAGTTTTTATCTAGAGCTGCAGCGGGTGGGCAAGGCCGAGGAAGAAGACTACATCGAGGCCGCAATCGCTCTCGCGCTGAAATCCGATTGCCCGGTCGTCGCGACAAACGATGTGCGCTTCATCGATCAGGAAGATTTCGACGCGCATGAGGTTAGGGTTTGCATCAACGAGCGTCGCACCCTGGATGATTCGCGCAGGCCGCACAATTACACCGAGCAACAGTATTTGAAGACTGCTGCCGAGATGAACGAGTTGTTTAGCGATATCCCGGAGGCATTGGAGAATGCTTGGGAGATAGTGAAGCGCTGCAATCTCTCGCTGGTGCTGGATCAGCCCAGTCTGCCCAATTATCCCGTGCCCGCAGGCATGACCATGGATCAGTTCTTCTCTGATCTTAGTTCACAGGGGCTGAGAGAGCGTCTGCGCAGTCTCTATGGTGAGGACTACGAGAGCAAAGACGTTGAGAAGCCCTACTGGGAGCGTCTGCAGTTTGAGCTGAACGTAATCAATCAGATGGGTTTCGCTGGCTACTTCCTCATCGTGATGGAGTTTATTCAGTGGTCGAAAGACAACGGCATTCCGGTAGGCCCCGGGCGTGGATCGGGTGCCGGTTCCATTGTGGCCTATGCGCTCCGCATCACAGATATCGACCCACTTAAGTATGACCTGCTGTTCGAACGCTTCCTGAATCCGGAGCGGGTATCGATGCCGGATTTCGACGTCGACTTCTGCATGGAGGGTCGCGACCGCGTTATTGCGCATGTTGCCGAGTTGTATGGCAAGGATGCGGTATCACAGATCATCACCTTCGGTACCATGGCGGCCAAGGCCGTTGTGCGTGATGTGGCCAGGGTGCAGAGCAAGCCCTATGCCCTGGCCGACAAGCTGTCGAAATTGATTCCCTTCGAACCGGGCATGACGCTGAAGAAGGCATTCGAGGTAGAGCCCCTGCTGGGGGCATTCGTCGACTCCGATGAAGACGCGCAGGAAATCATGGAGATGGCCTATAAGCTGGAGGGCATCACCCGTAACGTAGGCAAGCACGCAGGTGGCGTGGTCATCGCGCCCACCAAGCTGACCGATTTCACCCCGCTGTACTGCGATGAATCGGGGCAGGGCCTAGTCACCCAGTTCGATAAGAACGATGTGGAGACAGCCGGGCTGGTTAAGTTCGACTTCCTGGGTCTGCGTACGCTGACGATTATCGATTGGGCAGTGAAGATGATCAACGAGAGGGCGGGCGAGGGTGTCGAGCCGGTGGATATCACCAATCTGCCGCTTACCGACGAGCGTGTTTACCGATTGCTACAGAAGGCAGAAACTACCGCCGTGTTCCAGTTGGAATCCCGCGGCATGAAGGACCTCATCAAGCGCCAGGTACCGAATTGTTTCGAAGATATCATTGCCCTGGTGGCGCTGTTTCGACCCGGCCCGCTGCAGTCGGGCATGGTTGACGATTTTATCGATCGCAAACACGGGCGCACTCAGGTGGTCTATCCCCACCCCGAGTTAGAGCCGGTACTGAGTAACACCTACGGTGTCATCCTTTATCAAGAGCAGGTGATGCAGATAGCCCAGGTCCTCGCCAGCTACTCTTTGGCAGGCGCGGACATTCTGCGCAAGGCCATGGGCAAGAAGAAGCCCGAGGAGATGGCGAAGCAGCGCATCTTGTTTATGGAGGGCGCCGGAAAGCGAGGGATCGATGCCGATCAGTCTACGTCAATCTTCGACCTGATGGAGAAGTTTGCCGGCTACGGCTTCAACAAGTCACACTCTGCGGCCTATGCCCTGGTGTCTTATCAGACAGCGTGGCTGAAGACACATTATCCAGCCTGCTTCATGGCGGCGGTGCTCTCAGCCGATATGCAGAACACCGACAAGATCGTAACGCTCGTCGACGAATGCCGCTCGATGAAGCTAGCTATTGTCCCGCCAGATATTAATCGCGGCCAATTCAATTTTACCGTCAACAATCAGGACGAGATCGTGTATGGCCTGGGCGCGATCAGGGGCCTGGGTGAGGGCCCGGTTGGCAGCATACTCGCCGCAAGGGAAGACGGGCCATTTACCAATCTGCTGGATATCTGTCAGCGGGTGGATACGCAGAACGTGAACAAGCGCACTATGGAGGCACTGATTCGCTCCGGCGCATTGGATAATATGGTCGAGGGAGATCTGGACTATTCCCGGGCATTACTCTCGGCGATGTTGCCGCAGGCGATGCAGGCGGCGGAGCAGTCCAGCCGCAATCAGGCTAGCGGCGTAGATGATATGTTCGGTGAGATAGCGCCGGCGGGTACTGAGGATGCAGATCTTAGCGCCTCTAACATCAGCGTCCGAGCCTGGGCGGAGCAGCATCGCCTTAATCTCGAGAAAGAGACACTGGGCCTGTGGTTGTCGGGTCACCCCATCGATGAGTTCCTCGATGAGATTTCCCATATAGCTAAGGATAGGCTGGTTAACCTGCGGCCCGAGCGGGGGCCTCAGACCATTGCCGGAGTCCTGCATAGCATTCGTACTATGAAGAATAAGGCCGGGGACACGATCGCCTTTCTGGTGATGGATGACCGCAGTGCGCGTTTCGAAGTCTCCCTGTTCGCCAAGGAGTACGAGAAATACCGAGAGGTGCTGCAGAAAGATGTGATTATGGTCGTGGAATGTACCGTAAGCATAGATGACTACAGCGGTGGCATGCGCGGCCGCGGCAAGAGTGTGATGACGCTTTCGACGGCGCGCAGACGCAATGCCCATCGGGTAGCGCTGAACCTCGAGGCCGAGTCACTGGGCAGCGATTTCTGTGAACACCTGGCGCGCATTCTGGAGCCCTACCGCAAGCCGGTAGAGGTCACAGAGGATGAGGATTCGGCCGTTGTGATGACCGCGGAGGCAGGCGCCGCGGCTAATGGCGCCCGTCATACCCACCCAATGGCCAACGGCCATGGGCCTGCCATGGTACTTGAAGAGGGAGAGGGCTGCCAGGTCATGGTGCGCTATCGGCGTTCAGACTCTATTGGGTGTATAATGCTCGGCCACGAGTGGACGGTATCGCCTGCCGATGACTTAATACAGCGTCTGCGGATCGAGTACGGCAAAGACAAGGTAGTATTGAGCTACAAGTAGATACTGTTAGATACGATCGACAATCAAACAAGCGTGAGTAGTGAGTGCAGCATGGATCCTAATTATCTGGAATTTGAACAGCCCATTGCGGAGCTGGAAGCCAAGATCAGTGAGCTGAGATTGGTGGGTAGCGACAATGAGTTGAACATCGGTGAAGAAATTCAGAATCTGAAGGACAAGAGCACCAAGCTCACCGAGAAAATATACTCTAACCTGTCCTCATGGCAGATCTCTCAGGTTGCCAGGCATCCGCTGCGTCCTTATACGCTGGATTACCTCGAGCATATTTTTACCGACTTCGAAGAGCTGCACGGAGACCGTCTGTTCGCCGACGATCAGGCCCTTATTGGTGGTCTTGCCAAGATCGATGGCAGACCGGTGGTGGTCATCGGTCACCAGAAGGGAAGAGGCACGAAGGAGAAAGTACGACACAATTTTGGTATGCCGCGACCGGAAGGTTACAGGAAGGCGCGCCGACTTGTGCTTCTTGCCGAGCAGTATCGGCTTCCGGTATTAAGCTTTATTGATACACCTGGCGCCTATCCAGGCATGGATTCGGAAGAGCGTGGCATCAACGAGGCTATCGCACAGAATATGGCGATGATGTCTAGAGTGAAGACGCCATTGATCGCAACGGTAACTGGCGAGGCTAACTCGGGTGGGGCCATCGCAATCGGTGTCTCCGACCAGCTCAATATGTTGCAGTATTCAACCTACACGGTGATCACGCCGGAAGGTTGTGCGACTATTCTCTGGAAGTCCTCGGATCATGCGGCTGCGGCGGCGGAGGCGATGGGTGTGACGTCGAAGCGCCTGGAAGAGCTAGGGATAGTCGACCATACTATTCCCGAGCCACTGGGTGGCGCGCATAGAGATGTGCCAGCGGCGGCTGCAAGCATTAAGGCTGCTCTGATCGAGCAGCTGGATCGTCTCACTGCATTGGATCCCGATGATCTGGTAGAGCGACGCTATAAGCGCCTGATGAGTTACGGCATATCTAGCTGAGCAAGCCTTATAAGTCCCCTTGTTGTCATGCCCCTTGAATGACAGCGAGAGAGTAGCGGCTTAATCCACTGCGCCCTATTACCAACACGCAGCACTGCTAAAGAAGCAGGCCATGAACAATTCTGTGCAACAACTCCTAGCCAAGATAGACGCCGCCTTAAATAAGCAGGCACACTCGCGCCATTTTTTACTGGGGCTTAGCGGCGGTCTTGATTCGGTGGTGCTGCTCCACGCCATGACGCGCCTCAGGGAGCGCTCCGGGGGCTCACTGCAATTGCGTGCGCTACACATCAATCATCAGCTTCAGGAGCAGTCCGCAACCTGGGCCCAGCACTGCGCGACTCTGTGTGAAAGTCTCGCCGTCGAATTCAGTAGCATCGAGGTCACGATCAATGCCAGTGCGGGCATCGAGAATGCTGCAAGACAGGCCAGGTACTACGAATTTGAGGCGGCCCTGCGCGAGGATGAAGTGCTATTGCTGGCTCACCACCGCGATGACCAGATGGAGACCTTGCTGCTGCGCCTGATTCGAGGCTCTGGCAGTCGCGGGCTCAGTGGTATTCCTGCTAGCAGAGAACTGGGTAGAGAATTGGGCGGAGAGCCGGGTAGAGAACAGGGCAGGGGTCGCCTGATAAGGCCGCTGCTGGGGATCGATAGAGACGAGTTGCTTCTGTATGCCGAGGCGGCGAAGCTTTCCTGGGTTGAGGATGGCTCGAACGAGGACGAGAGTTTCGACAGAAACTATTGCCGCCATACTCTGCTGCCCCTGATCGAGGCGCGCTGGCCAGGCTACAGGGAGAGTTGGTCGAAGTCCGCCGTGCTGGCCCGCGAAAGCGAGGCGCTACTGCAAGAGTTGGCGGCGATGGATCTAGTGGCTATAGCCACCGAATCAAGATCGGTTGTAAGCCGCGTCAAGCTGCTAGCCTTGTCGGCCACGAGGCGTCGCAACGTGCTGCGTTTCTGGCTTGAGGGCTTAGGTGTCGAAGAGCTGGGCTGGCACCAGTTGCATCAGTTAAGTGACGAGGTCGTTCCCAGTAGCACCGCTTCGGTTCTGATTGGGGGCTGCCGACTGCATTGCTACCGCGAGACGCTTCATGCTCTGGCTGCGGCTGCGCTGGAGACTGATGTCGCGAGCGAGGATCTCTCCGGGCTTTCTCCACTTTCTCCACTGCCTCCACTGTCTTCGTTCTCTCAACTGTTAGCAATGCCCAGCGAAGTCGAGCTGACTAATAACGGCAGTCTTATTTTTACAGAAGCGTCGGGTGAGGGAGTCGCCGTGGACAAGCTAGGCGCAATGACGATTCGCTACAGGCAGGGCGGCGAAGCCTGTCGCCTGCTGGGGCGCCCCAATAAGAGCCTCAAGAAAATCTTGCAGGAAGTCGAGATGCAGCCCTGGCTGCGCAGTCGAATTCCCTTGCTGTATAGCGGCGACGAACTGGCTTATATTCCGGGCATCGGCGTGAGCGAGGCATGGGCAGCTAAAGACGGGGAGGCCGCCTGTCTGATCGATTGGCAGCAGCCCGATCTTGCACTGTAGCGTTAAGCGCAAAAACTTTTTCGAGGGAATTTTAAACCAGTAAAAGAACATTTCAGTTTGTTCTATCGGGGGGCTTCTGGTAGGCTGTAACTCCATCTGCATGGGTTGGTGCACGACCAATTTTTCTTATTAGATGGGGCTAGCATGACGCGTTATATCTTCATTACCGGTGGGGTGGTTTCTTCACTGGGCAAAGGCATTACATCTGCATCTCTCGCGGCAATTCTCGAAGCCCGCGGCTTAAACGTCACTATGTTAAAGCTGGATCCCTACATCAATGTAGATCCGGGCACTATGAGCCCGTTCCAGCACGGCGAAGTCTATGTTACCGAAGACGGAGCGGAGACCGATCTCGATCTGGGTCACTACGAACGCTTCAGCCGTACTACCATGTTGCAGAAAAATAACTTCACCACCGGTAAGGTCTACGAAGAGGTGCTCAAGCGTGAGCGTCGCGGCGACTATCTAGGTGCTACCATTCAGGTGATCCCCCATATCACCGACGAGATTAAGCGCAGAGTGATCGCCGGAGCCGGTGACGCAGACATCGCCCTGGTAGAGATAGGCGGAACGGTTGGTGACATCGAATCGCAACCCTTCCTGGAGGCAGTGCGTCAATTGCGCGTAGAGCTTGGCTCCGATGCGGCGCTGTTCATTCATCTCACTCTGGTTCCCTATATTGCTACGGCGGGTGAAACCAAGACCAAGCCGACGCAGCACTCGGTGAAAGAATTAAGATCCATCGGTATCCAACCGGATGTCCTGATATGTCGATCCGATGTAGAAATCGAAGAATCGGCTAGGCTGAAGATTGCCCTGTTTACCAACGTCGAGCCCGAGGCTGTTGTCTCCCTGCCCGACACCGATTCGATCTATCGCATTCCCTCTATTCTTGGCACCGCAAAACTCGACGAGATCGTTGTTAAGAAATTCAAGATGAGCTGCCCGCAGGCAGACTTCTCCGAATGGGACCGTGTTGTCGATGCGAACCTAAATCCAGACAAGGAAGTGAATCTGGCTATGGTTGGCAAATACATGGATCTGCTGGATGCCTACAAGTCGCTGAATGAGGCGATCATACACGCCGGTATTCAGACGCGAACCAAGGTAAACATTACCTACATCGATTCTACGGACGTGATCGACAAGGGTGCCGAGGTGCTGGCCAATCAGGATGCCATCCTCGTTCCCGGCGGCTTCGGCGAGCGCGGAGTGGAAGGCAAGATTATGACCGTGCAGTACGCGCGGGAGAACAAGATTCCCTATCTGGGTATCTGTCTGGGCTTGCAGGCGGCCGTGATCGAATACGCGAGAAATGTCGCCGGCCTGAAAGACGCACACAGTTCCGAATTCTCCCCCGCCTGCGAAAATCCGGTTATTGCGCTAATCAGCGAATGGACCACGCGAGCAGGGGCGACAGAATTTAGAGATGAGAACTCAGACATGGGTGGCACCATGCGCCTGGGGGCGCAGACCTGTGTTCTGGATAAAGACTCAACAACGTACAAGTGCTATGGCAAGCAAGAGATCGTAGAGCGTCATCGTCATCGTTACGAGTTCAACAATGACTATATCGATGTGCTTACAGAGGCGGGCTTGAAGCTGGTAGGGAAATCTATCGATGGTATGCTGGTGGAAGTCGTTGAGATTCCAGACCACCCTTGGTTCGTAGGCTGTCAGTTCCACCCAGAATTCACCTCTACGCCGCGTTATGGACATCCGCTGTTTACCGGCTTTATCGAGGCCGCCATAGCGCATCACAAGAGCGTAAGCCCCGCCGATGCAGCAGTCGCATCCTCGAAGCTGGCGGTAGATAACACGCAAGCCTGAGCAGTTAGGGAATAGTTCGGAGAACAGCTCAGGGAACAGGATCGGGTATCGAGTCATGACAGCGAAGCAAATCAAGCTTGGGAATTTCACCATTGCCAACGACCAGCCCTTCGTCCTCTTCGCGGGTATGAACGTGCTGGAGTCTAGGGATTTGGCGATGACCGTCGCCGAACAGTTTCATGCCGTTACCGGTGAGCTCAACATCCCCTATGTATTTAAGGCCTCCTTCGACAAGGCGAATCGGTCGTCGGTCGATTCCTATCGTGGGCCTGGCCTTGACGAGGGCCTGAAGATACTTGCCGAGATTAAGGTACAATTCTCCGTACCGATCATCACCGATGTACACGAGATAGGGCAGGTGAAAGCAGCTGCCGAGGTGGCGGATATTTTGCAGCTGCCGGCGTTCCTGTCCAGACAAACGGATCTGGTGGTGGCTATGGCTAAGAGTGACGCCATCGTCAACATCAAGAAGGCTCAGTTTCTTGCCCCCCAGGAGATGGGGCATATTCTCAAGAAGTTTGAGGAGGCGGGCAACGAGCGCCTTATCCTTTGCGAGCGCGGCAGCTGCTTCGGCTATAACAATCTGGTGGTCGACATGCTGGGCTTCTCGGTCTTGAAGCAATTTAACTGCCCGCTGATGTTCGATGCGACCCATGCGCTGCAGAAGCCTGGTGGGCTCGCCGCTGCCGCCGGGGGTCGCCGGGCCGATGTCACCGCGCTGTCTCGGGCCGGCCTGTCCCAGGGAATTGCCGGTTTGTTCATTGAGGCACACCCGGATCCGGACAAGGCGCTATGTGATGGTCCCTGTGCCCTGCGCCTGGATAGTGTCAGGCCCTTCCTGCGGCAGATGCGAGACCTGGATGCGTTGATCAAGTCCATGCCGGAGCTGGATACAGCGTAGTACCCGCACCAAATTAACCTCATTTTTAGATTTAAGTAATATTCCTAGGGTATTGAAAT
>Ga0206123_10004672_pt1 | contig 10626 bp, 9 predicted proteins | sample Helgoland_Spring_2_FD_160086 | JGI IMG/M metagenome (GOLD analysis project Ga0206123, IMG submission 160086) | Pelagic subsurface seawater microbial communities from Kabeltonne, Helgoland, North Sea - Helgoland_Spring_Bloom_20160316_1 | ecosystem: Environmental > Aquatic > Marine > Epipelagic ... | reverse complement strand
CATAACTCAAACGGCCTAACCAATAAGGCAACTCTCTTCCCCTGTAAGCCAAATGAATTGACCTTTCCGATATTCGGGGTGAATCCACCCCAATTAACCTCTTAGGAACATATCCTGGAAGACAGGATACCTTGAGCACAGAATTAAGCTTAGATTGATGGTACACTCTCTCTAGGTTGTCGAGATTCAAGGATGAAAAAATTGCGTCAATGCCAAGGTAAGCCATCTCGTGCATCATCTTGTTAATCCATCTGTACTCATCCTGAATAATTTGAATCTTTATCCCGCTAAATTCACGAATTCCCTCTCTTAAATATTTTGGTATATAAGACTCAAAAAGGATACAGAGTGAGTAATGAATAATGATAACATCAAAAAACAACCCGTTATCATCCAGCAAACTAACTTTTGGAGACGGTAAATATTTCCTTCGTTTACGCGGCGATTTCACCATTACATTATGCCTGCTAAACTCACTTATGGCTTGTACATGATCCTTGACTACTTCTGCAGAATATTTCTCATCCGCAAGAATTAAGATTTTTAGTTTTTGATCAGAAGACCGGAAGCTTGCTACATCTTTAATAGTGTAGGAAGTCTTTATTTTTTCTGAGTTTAAAAGTGCCAAATTCAATTTGGTATTACCTTTGCAAAGTATGCCTCATACTGGAAAATTTACCAGCCTCCGCATATTTGCTAATCTTTCCCCAATCATTTGATTTTTTTACATCCGTACCACCATTCGATTTCTTTAACTGTAAGGAATTTTTTATGTTTTTGGTGATAAACCCATTGAGTTCGAGAAAGCTTTTTAATTCATCAATGGTTTTATTGGTTTTCCCACAAAGGTCTTCATACCAAACTTCAAAATATCTTGAGTAAGATAGTTGGCTTAAATCCTTGGATATGGACTGAGCATACGAGTATTGCTGTTCAACTACCTGCTCCCAATATGGTAATTTTTGAATGGCCTTGTAGTTTTCAGTTGTTGCTGAGTTCCAAATTTCTGTACTCCCCCTTTGCCTCCTTGATTGAAGATCAGAATAAGCACTGGCAGCCACATCTCTTCTTATCCACAAAAAACAAGCTTTAGGAAAAATTTGACTCAGAAACTCTATACGAAAACAATTCCAGGCATTTTTAAAAACGAACGGTTTCTTGTTAGCAATGAAGAGTTGATTCATAAATTGAACAAATTTTTTTTCTAAGCCGGGTAAAGGTTCCTTACTTTTACTTTCAGACGGGTGTTCCCCTCCAAAAAAATACCTAAATAAGCCCGACGCTTCCGATGGTTGATCTTCTCCTGAAGTTTTTCCATAAAAGCTTTTATAATCAACAAATTTTGTGCATCCAAACTCCATTGGGAGTTCAGAAAGGAGGAAATGATCAGACTCAAATAGCTCAACAAAGGAATTGGTTGGATAGAATACATCAAAGTGATTTATGACTACTTGATAAAGTAATGTGCTGCCAACTCTGGGCGAACCCAAGATAAACAATAACTTAGTATCTGAACTGGGAATAAACTTTTGAGTAACCCTCAACCGTTCAGTAAACTAAGAACCGATGCTTCAATCTTAGGATATATAAATGAATAATAAGCATCGTGACCAATGGAGCTAAGATGTAGCTGATCTTCTGGTAAAAGCATATCGCACAACTTTACTTCATTTTGGTCAATCAGTGCTAAGAAATGATTTTCCACATCATTCAGTGTGGCGCCTGAAGATTCAGCGACATTTCTAATGGCCTTATTATAATCCGCATTGCTTGCTTGGTAAGTTGTTTCAGTATGCGGGAATGTACGGGAAATTAAAGTGGTAGGATGATTTGTGTTAAGAAATACTCTCTTCGCCCCGTAGTGAAAACTTCGTTGAATAATTTCCGATAGGTTGGCAGAAAAAGACGGGTGACTAACCCTAGGAAGACCCTTATCCGAAGCCCAATAATTGCAATCGTTCATCCCAAACTGAATGATAACAATTTCTGGTGAGTGAGACTGTAACTCATAGGCCATAGTCTCCAAGGCCTGCCTTGTCGTTCTCCCGTTTACTGAAGAATTGGTGACCACAATCTCGCCTTGCGAGGAATTCATTATTTTGGACAAGCCTAATGATGTTCGGGTGACCCAACCTTGATGAATAGCAACATGTTGGCCAGTACAAATAGAATCCCCAAAAAAGGTAACTCGTAACTTTCGATGTGATGTCATAAATCTCCCTCCATTCGAATAATACAAACCTGCCGACCATTAGCAAATACGCTTTCGGGGTTAAGTAAAAGTTGCTCTAAACAAGGATTTTTTATCCTATGAATGAAAGAATTTAAGGCATGGCTCAATCTTAAGCCATCCCACGGACGAATGTAAAAGATCTCATCGCCATCAACCCTTTTAACTTTATAGGTACGGGGTGTATTATAATAGGTTAAAGACATTCTGATTTCCTTCGTTATAGGTAAAAATTTTGCCAAAAATTCTTCTACCCTTTGATCAACATTGGGAAAAATATCATTTGCTACCACACAATCATAAGTTCCAGAATGTTGAAATTCTTTCCAGTCCGACCTGGATAGCTTCATCTTTGTATGCTCTTTGACTGCTCTTCCGATATCTTCATTTGATTCGTGGTTACAAGTGTCAACAATTTCATAATCAAGGTGGCCCAAGAATGAATGCGAGAAAGTAGAAAGCCCCCCACCAATATCGAGCAATTTAAAGTCTTTGGAAACCTTTCTGAAATCACGATACACCCTGTGGTATATGAATCTTTTAGCTTTATCCTCCACGAGCCACTGATCAGATGTGTAAACCTTGGAACCTTTGGCATTAATATTTTGAAGTTCGGCCAATATCCAATCATTGTCGAGATATCGCTCGATATTTTTTTTATTAACTATTTCCAAAACTACAGAATTTTAGATCAAAATAAGAAAATGTGCTCACTGTTATTCCTGTGCATGCTAAGCACTGAACAATGTTTTGATTTCTTTTAAAATACGCAAAGATGCATCGCCATTACCATAAAGCCCAGTTGCGGTAATATTAAAATTGATATTTTGGACGGCTTCCAAGATTTTGTCTTTACCTGACCCTACAAGAATGTTTGCACCTTCTTTGACTGTTTCGACCCATTCAGTCTCATCTCTAAGCGTAATGCACGGGACTCCATGGAAATAAGACTCTTTTTGCATGCCACCAGAATCGGTTAGAATAACCCTCGCCCCCATTTCTAGTCTTTGCATTTCAAGGTAAGACAAAGGCTCAATAACAGTAAGATTTTCCAGGAGATTTGGATCACATGTTTGATTCAAAATCCCTTTAGTTCTGGGATGTAATGGAATAACCACTTGTAATTCTTTATTAATTTCCTGAAGTGCTTGAAAAATAGATGTTAACCTTTTTGAATCATCAGTGTTTTCCGCACGGTGGACAGTACAAAGAGCATATTCTTTTTCGCGTAATCCTTTATTGTGTAGGGAGAATGTTTTCTTAGCCCTATCCGCATAAAAAAGGGTTGTATCATACATTACATCGCCAACCTGAAAGATTTTTTGCTCTTCTTGGTTACTCGCAGAAAAAGGAAAACCTTCGTTATTAAGATTCTCTACTGCAGCTTCGGTTGGGCAAAACAGATAATTTGAGACCCTGTCAGTCAACACACGGTTAATCTCTTCTGGCATTCCCATGTTGTAGGAACGAAGGCCAGCTTCAACATGAGCAATGGGTATCTGTAATTTGGATCCTGCCATGGCCCCAGCCAATGTAGAATTAGTATCTCCAAAAACTAAAATTAAACTGGGATGTTCTTTTTTAATAATTGCTTCGATTTGTTCCATCATTCGACCGGTCATTGCACCATGATCCAATCCACCAAGGTCTAACTTGTAACTAGGTCTTGGGATGTCCATTTCGTCAAAAAACACTTCCGACATATTTGCATCATAGTGTTGACCGGTGTGTACAATAACTTCGTTAATTTGAAAAGTGCCCGATGCATTGTGGTTCTGTATTTCCCGGCTTACAGTTGCAGCCTTTATAAATTGAGGACGAGCTCCCAGAATTGTCAAAATTTTCATCTTTGTTCTATGTTGCCGTTCCTCATATCAAAAATCCGGGAACACATTTCCAGGGAAGTTTCCCGGTGTGCAATAACTAGAATAGTTTTCTTACCCTGAAAAGGTGTGAAAGTATTTAAAACTTCTCGTTCTGTTTTTACATCAAGGGCACTGGTGGCTTCATCCAGTACGAGAATTTGGGGATCATGATACAAGGCTCTTGCAATCCCAATTCGCTGCCTTTGCCCTCCACTTAGCCTAACTCCTCTTTCTCCTAAAACTAAATCAAGTCCTTCGGAATCATTTTTTAGTAAATCTTCCAATTGGGACAGACGGATAACCTCTAGTATACGGGCATCGTTGATCACCTCATCATCCAACCCAAAAGCAATATTTCTACGCAGACTATCATCCAGTAGATATATCTCTTGTGGCACATATCCGATCATTCGTTGCCAGTCAGAAAAATTGCTACAATCCAACTTTTTGTTATCAACTCGCAGTTCTCCATTTGATGGCTGAATAAGACCTAGAAACAGATTTACCAACGTGCTTTTCCCCGACCCACTTTCGCCTGCCAACCCAATAATTTCACCCTGAGAAATCATAAGATTTATATTTTTCAGTACTTCATCTTCCTCCTTAGCATAAGAAAATGAAATGTTTTCTAACTGAATATCTTTGGTAAAAGTCAGCCTATTTTGAGAACCAAGTTGTGTAGTCTTATGGTTTGGTTCAAGGGTTGTAGCACTCTCTTTAAATTCCTGAACCAATGTATCAACACCAGGCTTACCATAACGGATTGATTGAAGATTATTTAATATACGGCTAAAACTTGGAATCATTCGAAACCCAGCTGTAGCAATAAGCCCAAGCATATGAGTTACCTCTTGGGACGATTTGTCCTGTAAGATCAAATAAGAACACATAAAGACCAATCCAAAAATTGCGATCACTTCCACGCCCAGCTTAGGGACATACTGGAATATATACTCTCGCTTATGCATTAGCCCCGCCACTTTGTTAGGTACATGGAAACGTCTTAGAAAAAATTCCAATTTTCCTGACAAAAGAATCTCTTTAATACCTCCCAGACCTTGGCTTAAATGCTTAAGTTTCCCTTCTTCAGCAACTAATCTCTTTTGACCCCAAGATCCAACAACACGGTTGGTTACTTTTACAAAAAGAAAAACCAGAGTAACTAAGAAAATCACAAGAAATACTGTTCCCTGGGGCTCTACATAAAATATGAGGCTTAATATTGCTAAAATCACTAGTGACTCAGTAAGCAAATTGAGTAAGGGCATTAGAAAATAACTACAATAAAGCGAGACTTCTGTAGTTAAATTTCTCAATAGTTTAGAACTATTCGTACGCAAGTGAAACAAATAGTCTCTTCGTAAATATAAATTAAATAAATTAAGTGCGATTTCTCGTTGTGCGCTAAAAACAAAGGTTCCTTGGCATTGGAACTGAAAGAACAAAAAAATATTTTTAAGTAAAAAAGCCCCGGCCAAGCCACTTAAACCAACAAAAATAAGGACCTCATGACTTGGGTTCCCAAGAAAATCTAAAAAATTATGGAGAAACGGAAATTCTTCAAAATAAGATTCACTCATAAGAATCCCCAGTGCAGGTACAACCATACCAATACTTAAGGTTTCTAAAACAATACCGATAAGAATTACCGGTAATAGAAAAATTACTCTCTTTTTAGCTTTAGTACTAAGAACCGAAAAAGTACCAAAAAACTTAGGTACTTTCATTAGACTTTTTGAAGTATTGAAGCAGGGCTAATCGTATTTCTCGCAGAATCTTTGGGTAATGAGTAAAACAGAAGAAAGTCTTATACTTGGTATTTTGATTTTCTTAATCTTCCGGCCAAAAGGGCAAAGGCATCATGAATTCGCTCTAAGAGTACTTCATCCTGCACACTCAAACTACTTCGACCATCCATAAAAACATAGCGGATTTTGCCATAGGAAAAATTTCGTCCGGATATCTGAAATTCGGCGACAAATTCTTTTTCGCGGGCAAAATATCCATTCTGCTGTGGATCAGTCCAGGATACCACTCTGCCGATCGATGGATTATCAGAATCTAAGCCAGAACCAAGCCTTCCTTCGGTTGCATAAAATGAAACCTTTGCTTCGTGAAACTGCATACCCTCGGCTGCCTTTTCAATACAAGCCTGAACTTTATCTAAAGAGTCTGATCCACCTGCCATTGTTTCAACATCTTTGATTGCGTTCTCAATAGATTTTGTACTTTTACGGTGATCCATGAGCGTGGATAAACCTTCGCCAAAGAACTCAAACCGGAAGTAACCGAGATAGCGAAGGAGAATAAAGCCACCCAGTCCGAAGAAAACAAAAACCGCAAATAATTGATCCCCTTTCCCAAAGGCAGCTGCAATGGCAACCAATGAGCAACTTCCAGCCATTGCCCACATTGCAAGGACAGCCTTACCATGAGACAACCCTTTTGCCATTAAGCGATGGTGAAAATGCTCCATGTCCGGAGAAAAGGGAGATCGGCCACGCATTGTTCTACGAAAAATCGCGAACACGCAGTCCAATATAGGCAGGGCAAATGCAAGCACCGGGAAGATTCCATCAAGTACCCCACCCTCCCGAAAGCTCGCAAGCAAAGTTAAACAACCGGCCAAGTATCCAAGGGTTAGGCTACCGCAATCCCCCAGAAAGATGGAGGCCGGACGACTATTATAAACCAAAAAACCAAGCAGGCATCCGATTAGAAGGGTCGACATCCAGGTAACACTGGTAATCCCACCAAGGTAGCCAACCACAGATACGGCTACCAGTCCAGCAAGCGTAATCCCGGAAGCAAGCCCATCCAAGCCATCAATGAGATTTACGGCATTGGCCATGCCAACAATCCAAAAAGTTGCTAATCCAATTCCTACCCATGGCGGAATGGTAACTGACCCGAATCCAAGAAACTGAATCTCCGAAAAAGATAAATTGGCTCCCCATACCACCAATCCAGCCACAACAAATTCACCCACCAACTTGGTTTTAGGTGCAAGCCTGGCGAGATCATCCAAAAACCCGATGGCAAAAATCCCTAACGATCCAAGGAGGATACACCCGAGAATTGGGTTTTCTCCCCAAATCATTTCACGAACTTGCGAAACAGAAACTCCTGCCAAGCACATCACGGCAAGAAAAGAGAGTAGGATCGCAGCACCGCCTAATCTGGGAGTCGCTTGTTGGTGGACTTTACGGGCACGCTGGGGGCAGTCCACAAACCCTTTTTGCAAAGCCAGATACCTAATAATTGGGGTAACGATACAGGTCAAAATTGCTCCTAAAACAAATAGACTATAAATGGATGGTGTCATTGAATAAGTATTCTATGCTACAAAAAAGTATACATTCGTCAATTTTAGAAATGAGCTTTTTAAAGTCCCCAAAACTTCATCAAATAAATTATTGAGTTGGACTGATTAGTTCAATGCCTGGAAAATAATTCAAAAACCTATGCCAGTCTTGTGAAAGAAGTTTGCAGGATGAGCATAGAGCATGCACGCCAGAGTAAATGTGATAACATTGGAATCTACTATGTGCAGAAATTATTCTCTGGTTAGGTTCATGATCTCTTTGGTACTCAAATTTTCATCAGCAATACCGGCAAATTTCACGATTTTCGCTTTCATTTCATCCCCATCTAACCCATCATTAATTACTGCGTCCCAGCCAGACCAATCTTCATTAATTGCCGCCATTTCTCGATAAGTATCTTCCCAAGATAACTTCTGATCAGAAGGTTTCCTAAGTCGTCCCAATAAGAGGAATCTCTTAGCAAATCCAAAGTGCATCAGGGTGTTTTTGAAAAAGTTCAAAAGATTGAAAGCACAAACTTTGACTACTTTGTTTACATCCATGGTCAAAAATCTTCGAAAAGACGATAATACTGGCTACAAACTCTTCCCAAATTCTTCATCCTCATCGCTTTCCCACTCTTCAAGGTTGCGAGAAACCAAGGAAAGATAATCTTCATCTAGTTTACCTTCTGCATTGGGCAATTCATCTTCAAACTGGGCTAAAAATCCCAAACAATGCAAAGGCACGCTTTCTTTAGAAATTTCACCCCCATCCCTTAAAATAATCTTTCGATCTGCAGTTATTCCCTTGAACTGTTTTCTACCTTTATTGGCTCCGCCTACTTCGAAAACTATTTTTTTACCCTGGTGTAAAATTATGAAATCAGGAGTCTTACTCCCCCTGCTGGCTTTAAGGTAATGCAGCTCTTCCACGCCAGGTCTTAGCATTGACACCGCAAGATCCTCTCGTAGCGAACCAATTGAATCATCCAACTCTCGATAAAGTAGGCGGACAGGTGGAGTCAGTAAAACTTTGGGCTCTTTCATAACATTGGTGCCCACAGGAAATAACCTCTGCACCAGGTATGCATTTTCCAAAAGTGAAAGATATTGTTCAGCCTTGTACTTGGTAATGCCTAAGTTGTTCGACAATGTACTGTAATTAATCCCGTCCACTCCAGACATCCCAACAAATTTCAGCAGTTTTTCGATGGTCTCAATTTCTGTAATCATCAAAGGGTGAAGAGAGGGGATATCGGACCGTATGACCGTCTGCACAATATTTCTCAGCAAAGGCAAGGCATTCGGTTCCTCCAAAGCAAAAGGTAAAAGCCCGGAATTTATATATTCACTCCATCTCGCATGAGACCTAAGATGCTCGCTAGAAATATTCGCATTTAACAAATCATCCAAGGAGAGCATTCTCAGTTCTTGCCCATACTTAATTTTTAAAAACTCCCTAAAGGACAAGTATCGCAACTCATACAGCAACACTCTTCTTGATAAATCATAGGCCGTGGCACGCATCTGCAAAGCTACAGAACTTGTAAAATATATTTTTACATCAAGAAAATCATAAGCCTTCTTCAAAAATCCCGTTGGGTTCTTGTGAAAATGAATCTCATCAAGGAAGAAGTTTTTAAATTTATACTCCCCTACCAACCGTTCGATTAGACCGAACAGATCAGCCTCTTTATCTAGGGTGTCTAATGACAGATAGAAACAGTCCTCCATTTCCAATGCTAACTGCAGTAATAAAATAGTTTTCCCTGCCCCCCTTGGCCCAACGATCCCAACATAATGCTTGCCCTTCATACTCGATAAATGGGTAAACAAAGCTCTGCGTGACGGGTATTTACATGCCCGCTTTAAGGCAGAATCACTTAATGTAAGAAGCTCAGATAAGTGCATTTTGTAAAATCACATTACAGAATAACATTCATTTTGTCAAATGGTTCGCCAATTTGCGATAGCGTGCTGTTATTTAGGAGTTGGCACCTCATAGGCCCGACTCAATCTCATCAACCATTCAAAAATAAGTTTTCGATTTCCTTGGCACCCATTTTGTTAAACCATCGAGAACCCTCCCCTCTCCTTCCATAAAACCTAACCGCTTGATCTGCTTGGCATCGATACCGCTGGGAACATTCAAGGGATCAATATATTGCTGGGTAATTGCACTCAAAGAAGGGTGAGTCTCTGGCGTTTTGCTAGTACTGCCGAAGCAAGGTTTTACTGAAGTCATTTTTAAGATACTTTTAAAAATCATGCTGTTATTATAAATTGGATTACAAAACAGACTGATTTACACCTTGCATTTTAAAAGTTTATTTTTTAATTTACAAGGTATGAATCGCCATATTCAAGCAAGAATTGATGAAGCACTTTCTCTATTCCCATGCGTTGCTCTCTTAGGCGTACGCCAATGTGGCAAGACCACTCTTATCAATAATTTACCTAAGAACTGGAAACAGTATGATATGGAGAGGGCCAGCGATCGTGAATTAGTGCTGCGTGATCCTGATTTATTTTTCCGGATGAATCCGCAGCAAGTCGCGATTGATGAGGCACAGATGGTGCCGGAATTGTTTCCTGCCCTCCGCGTTGCCATTGACGACGATCGAAACAGCCCTGGGAGGTTTATCATCACAGGTTCAAGCTCCCCTGATTTATCCCGTAAAATTTCGGAAACATTGGCCGGAAGAATTGCAATACTGGAACTAAGTCCTTTTTCAATCGCAGAAGCATATAATTATCCAGTTTCGGATCTTTTTCTGCAGTCATTTACAAAGCACGAAGCAATGGACCCAAACTTGGATCCATCGCGCATAACTCTCCAGCAAATCCTTACCTATTGGGAAAAAGGAGGATACCCCGAACCATGGATTAAAAAGAATGATCGCTTTCATGACCTATGGATGTCCAATTACTTTGAGAATTACTTAAACAGAGATTTAGCTGGGCTTTTCCCAAGGCTTAACCGCGATAAATATCGTTTATTTTTACAGTCTTTGTCCCAACTCAGTGGTACCATAATTAATTACTCCGACTTAGGCAGAAACTTGGGGCTTTCCGCACCCACTGCCCGAGAATATCTGGAAATTGCCCATGGTACATTCGTATGGCGTTCACTACCTGCATACGAAAAAAATGCGACCAAACGAATCGTCAAGCATCCCAAAGGACATTTTCGGGATTGTGGACTGCTTCATCATTTGTGGCAT
>Ga0206123_10004669_pt1 | contig 10631 bp, 11 predicted proteins | sample Helgoland_Spring_2_FD_160086 | JGI IMG/M metagenome (GOLD analysis project Ga0206123, IMG submission 160086) | Pelagic subsurface seawater microbial communities from Kabeltonne, Helgoland, North Sea - Helgoland_Spring_Bloom_20160316_1 | ecosystem: Environmental > Aquatic > Marine > Epipelagic ... | reverse complement strand
TGATGGAATGACTGCAGATTATTATCCTTTTTCACATGAGTTTCTTGGAGAAACGGCAACACGCATCATTAATGAAGTTGAGGGTATAAATCGTGTCACATATGATATTACATCAAAACCACCTGGAACTATTGAGTGGGAATAATAACATAATGTCAGTTATTTATAATACAATATTAATGTTTGATGTATGGAATTATGAATAAATGTATGTATCAATAACAGGACTTAAACCAAAAGACATAATTGGTTGGGTAAGATTTTGGGCATATACAGTTCCTGCGTCAAAAGATGCCCAAAAAGCTGAAGGAATATTGCATTATGAGTTTAATTCACAAAATAGATACCAACACACGTTTACTGTATGGAAATCAAAAGAACATATGATGAGTTTTTTAACATCTCAACCTCATTTAAACGCAATGAAAAAATATTCTAAAATTGGTAGTGGAAAAGTATATGGCTACTAAGCTAATACTATTCCAAGCTGGGATGAAACATTTACCAAGTGGGATAAAAATGGGCCAATGCATTAAGAATTGTTACAAACTAGTTACAAACTGTTTTATTATTTTTTGTTAACATTATTTTATTGATTGAAAACTATTGATTGTGAGTATTTAAAATGATCAAAAGCAAAAATAAGTTGGTTTACAAGTTGATAAACGAATGGTTGATAAAAAATTGGATATTGCTTATGTGCGAAGTGTTTTTTCAATTGCGGTTAGCAAGAAGAAAAAAGTTGTTTTTAATGATATCAAGTCGTTTGCTTATGGTGTCTTTACAAGTAAGTTCTAAATAAAAATTTATTTAAGTTTAAACTGAGCAAGGGAAAGTAATGGAGAAAAGCCACTTTACCGTTTGGATTTTTGCTGTGGCTGTTAGCTACGTAATATTTAAGGATTTGGAATATTGGCAATTCATCGCACCGCTTATAGCAGTTAGTGGTATTGCATTATTGGTCGCAAAGTATCGTATCAAGCACATTGAGTATTTACTCTTTTTTACCATCTCTTTTGCTAGTTTATTAGGCCTTACTGAAACTCTTGATGGCTCTCACGCAGAAAGCAGCAATGTGCTCTTATATGGGCTTTCTTTTTATACCGCTTCTATGGCATTCCTGATTGCCAAAAATAAGTTCAACTATAAAAAAGTTTTAGCTGTTTCGAATCCATTATTGTTAAGCACTGGCCCTATTGCATTATTCATTGAGGGCATATCTCATAAAAACTTAAAACAGCGAATTAAATACTATTTTCCTTTTATAATTATAGGGACTTTTATGTTTCAAATCATAGGTAGACCGTTAACAGAGTTTTTCTTTCTAATCGAAAAGACTGACGTAATGTCGGTAATAACTTTTGCAGCAATTTTTGAAATTTTTGTTTATATGAATTTTTGTGGACTTTCTTTAATGATATATGGCCTATTTGGTTTATTTGGATATCGTATCCCATTAAACTTTAACCAACCATTCTCAAGTCGCAATATTGTAGAGTTTTGGAGGGGCTGGCATACATCACTATCTCAAGTTTTAAAGATCCTATTTTATAATCCAATCAGGGAAAAATTTTCATTATTTTATGCATTGCTAGGTGTCTATATCGCTTCTGCAATGTGGCATGGAGTTACATTTAACTTTATTTTATGGGGCACATTTCATGCATTCTTTTTCTGGTTATCAATCAAATTATTGAAGCAGAGAAATAACGTTCTACCTCTGATTTTAATGCCTTTTATTATTCTGGTGGGGCGGTTGATATTTGCTGATAGTGATATAGATCGACTGATGGAAAAACTAATTTTCAATTTTGGCGGTTTAGATGGAATTAAACCAATTTTATTTGTCTCAAAAACTTCTCTTTTAGCGTTATTTTTTGGCTCGATTATTATAACAATTGAATTTGTATTTAGAAACACAAAAGTAATGAAAAAACGAAACTACAAATTTTTAAGGACGCCTTTTGGGTTATTGGTTCTTTGCGTGTTAGGTGTTATTTTCATTACAGACGTGGGGGTAGACTATGCTGTATATGGGCAACGTTAATCGAGTAATTTTTTGGTTTCTTATTCCTCTTGTTCTTACGTTTTACGTTGCTTTTAGACTAATTGAGTGGCGTGAACCTTACGACAGAGGTCGATCTGAGATTGCTATGCAACATATTGTGAACTTAAAAAAAGTTAATAACATTAATTGCCTTATTTTAGGGGGGTCTAATTCATTTTTCAGCATAAGCGCTCATCAAATATCATCAAGTGGAGATTTAAGATGCTATAACCTAAGCTTGTTAAATGAAGGCTATGCTGATGAAGCCTACTTTGACTTTATCAAAAGTGCACCTTTTAATAAAAATGATATTACTCATATCTTTTACTCATCAGCTTATCTTCTCTCAAAGAAAGCTTTTGCTGATAGGTTAGAAAATAATAAAAATGGGTTTAATTTATTTGGTGATCCAAGTTTCAAACTAATTAGCAGTATGTCAATAGCCGTATATCTAGAGAGATGGTTGTTAAATAAACTACCGCCGTATCCACACCCAACTTCAAGCGGGGACTTCAACTTTCGGGAGTATGGTGGATGTAACACAGCAAGTATAAGGGATACTTGGTTTTTGCAAGAAATCAATAGTACATCGATTAACTGGGCAAATGGACAAATTTCATCAATTAAAAGTATATTTCCCAATGCTCAAATTTATTTTGTTTTGCCTTCAACTTTAGGTGAAAACTATAGTGAGGCAGAATTTTCTAAATTTACAAAATCGTTGCGACAAGAGATAATAAAACAATCCGTTTTTTTTATTGAACAGACACCATTCAGTGATCGAAGTGTATTATGTGATGGAGCGCATCACGCCAATAGAATCGGAAGAGAGATCAGAACCCGTGAACTGATTGCAATTTTTAAAAATATGGAATAATTAATCTTTATATTCATCAAACATTGTAAAAATTATTATAAGATTTAAAAATATTACCTATAGCAGCGTATGTTGTTTTGAATCAAATCTATTCAAAATTTTAACGAAAATATTATAAATAGTTTAATAATATAGAAATACGTTGAGATTTAATATGGATTAGTTACATTGCTAAAACTATGAAATTATAAATTCGAGAGTAATGCTCAATGAAATTTTCAAAAATTGAACTTCCTTCTAATAGGAAATTCGGGTTTTTCTTCACCTTAATTTTTACAGTTATTGCAGCTTACCTCTTTAAAACTGCAACTATTTCGTGGGCATGTGCATTTGCTATTACATCATTAATATTTTTAGTGATTACTATTGTTAAAGCTGACATTTTATTACCATTAAACAAACTTTGGATGAGGTTTGGACTATTGCTTAGTATGATAGTAAGCCCAATTGTTCTTGGAATAGTCTTCTTTGGATTATTCACACCCATAGCATTTTTGATGCGTATATACGGACGTGATGAACTAAAGCTAAAATTTATGAATAAAACAAGTCATTGGATATTACGCAGCGAACCACTCCAAACTGATTTATTTAAAAACCAATTCTAAAATAGGCAAAAAAATGGAATTTTTAAAAGAGCTTTGGGCGTTTCTTCATATTCGAAAAAAATTGTGGCTAGCCCCTATCATCATTGTAATGTTAATACTTGGTGGATTATTGATACTTGCAGAAGGTTCTGTCGTAGCGCCGTTTATTTACACTCTTTTTTAGGGGTTAGGTATGTATATCCTGGGTGTTTCTGCTTTCTACCACGACAGCGCTGCTTGCTTACTTAAAAATGGTGAGATTGTTGCAGCAGCACAAGAAGAACGCTTTACGCGAAAAAAGCATGATGCTGGTTTTCCATCCAATGCTATTAAGTACTGTTTGAAAGAGGCTAAGATTGCTGCGAACCAGATAGACAATGTAGTATTCTATGAAAAGCCTTTTGTTAAATTTGAAAGACTGCTTGAAACATACCTTGCCTTCGCACCAAAAGGTTTTATTAGCTTTGCTAAAGCGATGCCAGTATGGATTAAAGACAAGCTGTTTCAAAAATCTGCACTCATCAAAGAACTAAAATTAACGCTGGATGAAAATGTTGATTGGCGTGAACGTTTGTTGTTTTCTGAGCATCACTTATCACATGCTGCAAGTGCATATTACCCTTCACCTTTTGATAGTGCCGCAGTGCTTACACTTGATGGTGTTGGCGAATGGACTACAACTTCACTCGCTATAGGCAAAGAAAGTGATTTAAAAGTTTTGAAGGAAATTCACTTTCCGCATTCACTTGGTTTGCTCTACTCCGCATTTACTTACTACACGGGATTTAGAGTCAATTCTGGCGAATATAAAGTCATGGGCTTGGCTCCCTACGGAGAGCCAGTTTATGCAGATTTAATAAAAGAAAAACTTATCACTATTGCTAATGATGGTAGTTTCCAGTTGGATATGAGTTACTTCGATTATGCCACTGGCTTGACGATGACAAATAAAAAGTTTGATGCCTTGTTTGGTGGCCCACCACGTACGCCAGAAACTGAGCTTACTCAACGTGAAATGAATTTGGCTGCCTCAGTTCAAAAAGTAACAGAGGACATTATTATTAAATTAGCTAAGGGCATAGCTGAAGAAACAGGCGAACAAAACCTATGTCTTGCCGGCGGCGTAGCATTAAACTGCGTTGCGAACGGCATCCTTTTGCGTGAAGAAATTTTTAATAATATTTGGATTCAGCCAGCTGCTGGTGACGCAGGTGGTGCATTAGGTGCTGCGCTCTCAACTTGGTATCTACATCACAATAACAAGCGAACTGTATCAAAAGACTGCGACGCTATGAAGGGTGCATACTTAGGCCCTGAGTTTAATGATGCTGAAATTGAAGTTGAGCTAAATGGGTGCGGTGCAGTATATAAAAAACTTGTGGAAAAGGAACTCATAGATGAGGTTGCTACAGAACTTGCGGATGGAAAAGCTGTTGGCTGGATGCAGGGACGCATGGAGTTTGGACCCAGAGCATTAGGAGGTCGGAGTATTATTGGTGATCCCCGTTCGACGATCATGCAAAAGCAGCTTAACTTGAAAGTAAAATATCGTGAAAGCTTTCGTCCCTTTGCACCTAGTGTTCTAATAGAGGATGTCGCTGAGTGGTTTGAGCATGCCACTGATAGCCCCTACATGCTTCTTGTTGCTGATGTTCAAAAAGATAAACGCCGTTCAATGACTAAAGAGGAAGAGGCACTATTTGGTATTGATAAGCTAAATGTGCCGCGCTCTTCAGTGCCAGCAATTACACATGTTGATTATTCTGCGCGAATACAGACAGTGCATGCGGATACTAACCCTCGATATCACGCAGTAATCTCAAAGTTCAAAGAAAAGACTGGCTGTCCACTTGTAGTTAATACTTCATTTAACGTGCGTGGCGAACCGATTATTTGCACACCTACCGATGCATTTAAATGCTTTATGGGTACTGAAATGGATGTCTTAGCGGTTGGTAATTTCGTGCTTTACAAAGATCAGCAAGACAAATCGCTGATAGAAAATTATGAGGAACGTTATGATTTGGATTAAGAATATCTTCATTGTTCTATTTTCCACATTGATAGCACTTGTAATATAAGAAATTTTTCTGAGAATTATTGATATTGGTTATAGTAATTCACCCCTAGAGCGTTCGTCTACATATCATCATGTAAACCAAGTGATTATTATTTTTTAATGTATGACCCTTACGAAGAGTATGGATGTCATTACGTTTATTATGACAACTTTGGCTTTCGTGTACCCACAAAAACTTCTTCAACGACTCAGAAAGCTAGTGAAGAAAAAGCAATAATATTCTTGGGCGATAGCTTTACATTGGGCAAACAGCTACCTTACAATCAATTATTTGTTTCTCTTGTTTCTGAGGAGCTCAACTTAGCGTCATTAAATTTTGGAGTATCCTCATACTCACCTTTGCTTTATGAGTTACAAACTCAAAATATCGTATCACAATTTGATGCTGACGTTGTGATTTTACAAATATATAGCAATGACTTTAGAGGAGATAAATCGTATCTTGAGGATGCTGTGTTTGACGGCAACACAATAATCGGAATTGATGGTGGCGAAAATAATTTGCTTGTGAAAATTGTAAGATACTCTTACTTAGCTAGGCTCATTAGAAAATCCCAATTGTTGCTTCAAACGATTTTATCAAACCCAAATGATACTGTTCAAATGTCCTCGAGTGCTTTTGATTTTGAGCAGAACGTAACAGATGAGCAGATGCAAAATACCGTTCAAATAATAAAACGTATCCATACAAATCTAACTGAACAAGGAAAAAAGTTGTATGTATTTCTAATCCCAAGTAGGTCTCTGTCTCTTGCCAATGAATGCTGTTCTAATGATGTTTTGTATTCAAGACTTTACTCGGAATTAGCAAAAATTCATGTAGATACTATCGACATGAAATCGTTCTTTGAACAGATTAATAACCAGCATGAATTGTTTTTTCAACAAAATATTCACCTTACAGCGTCGGGTCATAGAGTGCTTGCATCCAGTATAGTATCTCAGCTTAAAAATAATTGAATGCTACGACAACCAAAAGATGATAAACAGTAATTTAGGCAAGTTGCTACAAGAACGCATAGACAAGGTTAATCCACATCGTACAATTACCGCAGAAGAGCAAAGACGTCTATGTAAACTTTAAGCTATAAATAAAATTGGGATTTTGTTAAATGACAATCAATAATGATGCAAACAAAAACTGTGAGGAACTTCATGACTTGGGCTAAAATTTTGTTTATACAAATCTGTATAACAGCATTCTTACTTATTTTTATAGAACTTCTAGCGCTATCAATATTTTTTATTTATAAAGGGCACACGCTATGGTTCAAACCACGTTCCGAGGTTATTTTTGTCAATGATCATCTTAGTAAACATCATATCAAAAACAGCACTATTAAGTTAGCAAAATTTCCAGCTTTCAATGCAGATCTACAAATTAATGAATATGGCCTAATCAGTACTACTAATGAAGTTTTAAATTTAGCTCCAAAATTGCTTTTGATAGGCGGAAGCACAGTTGAAGGCCGTGGTTCATCTTCAAATAATACGACCATTGCAAGTTATCTTTCAAAATGTTTGGCTTCTGCTTCAATTCCTTTTGAAGTATTAAATGCTGGTCGTTCAGGGTCTTATTCATATACTGAATATAGAATTCTGTTGGAAAGTTTTTTACCAGCATTCAAACCAGATCTGGTTATTTCACTCAATGGTCGAAATGATTTTTACTATTCTCTTAAAAACAAACATAACGAATTCTATTATCATAGTGATGTTCGTAATAGTGACACATTAATTTCTCAAGATATTCATGGGATCAAATTTTTTGATTATGTAAGAGATATTTATCTTTCATCACACTTCTCTAGGCTGGTAGCGTCTATAATAAATAAATTAAAGAATGAACCAGGTATATATAAAATTAATGAAAAAATGGTGAAATTAGAAAATATTGAGATGCAAATGCGGACTGAAGAAGCGGTTCGTCAGTTTAATGTACAAATTTCAAATACAAAAAATATAGTTGAGGCCTATGGTGCAAATTATATGCATTTTATCCAACCTACATTAATGAGTGAAAATAGAGAAATTACTGATGCTGAAAAATCATTCATATCATCCTGGGAGAAAAGAACAGTACTTGGGAAAAGCTTTCAGTATGATTTAATAAATTTCTATAAAACGCTCAAAAATCAAACTAATAAAATAAGTATTGATATAAGCCAATTGTTTGAAGAAAAAGACGGCGTACAACTTTATGTTGATACAGTGCATTACAATGATCATGCAAACGAATTAATCGCGGACAAAATATGTGAAAAAATACAAAGATTCATAAAAAATAATAATTATTTGCCAGATTAAAGGTAATTTTAGAAATTGGGAGACAAAGATGCATTTTAATCCATCAAAAAATATGGTTGGTAATTTTACAGATAATGATGGGACAATCGACTTTTATTTAAGAGTAAATTCTCTTGTCAACTCAGATTCAATTGTTCTTGATCTGGGCGCTGGTCGAGCATCTTGGTTTGAAGATGACAACTGTGAAACAAGAAAAAATATCCGTTTACTCAAGGGCAAGGTAAAACAAGTTATCGCTGCTGACGTTGACCCGGTTGTACTAAAGAATAAAAGTAGCGATAAACAAATTATAATCAAAAGTGGTAAATTAGAAGTTGAGACGCAATCTGTTGATTTAATAATTGCAGATTTTGTTTTAGAACACATTGATAACCCTAGTGAATTCTTCAGCCAAATAAATTCATGTTTAAAAAAAGGTGGATGGTTTTGCGCAAGGACACCTCACAAATACTCATACGTTTCGATAGGAGCATCTATTGTTGGAAATAGAATTCATTCCAATTTTCTAAAGTCGATACAACCCAAACGTAAAGAAATAGATGTATTCCCAACGCGTTATAAAATGAATTTAAAAAATGATATCGCTAAAACTTTCGTTGACTGGGAAAATAGAACATTTATTTACAGGTCTGAACCTTCATACTATTTTGGAAATAAAATTTTATTTAACATTCAAAATGTATTACATCGAATTTTTCCAGCTTTTTTTAGCGGTAATTTATTTGTTTTTGTTCAGAAAAAATAACTATTATATAAACATTAAAACCAAGCCAATGAATTATACAAGAAATTTACTAATTAAAGCAAATGAGTATTAATTTCTTAATCTAAATGAGTATTGTAAATTATAATTAAAATGGATGTATTCTAATATGCTCTTTCAGAACTTTTCCCTTAAAAGTTTTCAGATGGTGAGTTCTTTCTCAACTACTATTCAAGCTGCAATCTGGATGACAGGAACAATCGTTTCATTTTCAGCTATGGCTGTAGCAGGACGAGAGATTTCGTTCGAGTTAGATACTTTTGAAATTATGATGTACCGGTCAATAATAGGCTTAGCAATCGTGTTAATACTTGCAAGTTTATTTAATACACGCAGTGAGATAACAACACAATGTCTACCGCTTCATTTTTTCAGAAATATATCACATTTCACAGGACAAAACCTTTGGTTTTATGCCCTGACATTAATACCATTTGCTCAACTTTTTGCTTTTGAATTCTCCGTTCCATTATGGGTTATGATTGCTGCACCTTTTTTATTAGGAGAGCATCTCACAAAGATAAGAATTATTTCAATTTTAATTGGCTTCATAGGTATACTAATTGTAACTAGGCCATGGCTTACAGGATTAGCACCTGGAATAATACCTGCAGCATTATGTGCTGTTGCCTTCGCTTGTTCGGTTATATTTACAAAACAATTAACTCAAACTGTAAGTATTACCTGTATTCTATTTTGGCTTACTACCCTGCAACTTATAATGGCAATAATATGTGCCGGGTATGATGGGGAAATATCATTGCCCTCAAACCCTAACTTTATGTGGATTATAATTATTGGTATCGGTGGTCTATTGGCTCATTTTTGCATAACTAAAGCCCTACAGTTAGCACCAGCAACAGTTGTAACGCCAATAGACTTTTGCCGTTTACCGGTAATAGCCGCAATAGGGTATATATTTTATAGTGAAGCTCTTGATATATTTATTATTGGAGGAGCTATTATAATTTTTGCGGCAAATTATATTAATATTTGGTCTGAAACCAGAAATAAGGCGGTATAAAATAATGACTGATTTTTTTGGATATGGTTCATTGGTCAACTTACAAACACATCAATATTTAAATCCACGTCCAGCAAAAATAAAAGGCTGGAAAAGAAAATGGGTAAGCTCAAACATTCATGATACCGCGTTCCTTTCTGTGTCTCCATGTGATTTAACAACTTTACAAGGAATGAGAGCAAGTACAAAGAATATTGGTTGGAAAGCATTAGACTTGAGAGAGACTGGATATATACGTCATAATTTAGATAATAATGATATGCAGATATATATTGGTGATCCAGAATATATTGATCACGAAATTAAGAAACCTATTCTCCTAAGTTATCTAGATTGTGTTATTCAAGGTTATTACAAACACTTTGGAAAACAAGGCGTGAAAAGTTTTTTTAATTCTACCAAAAATTGGGATCATCCAATTCTTGATGATCGTGATGCACCACAATATCCGCGTGCAACGATACTAAATAAATTTGAACTTAATTTAGTTGACGAACATTTAGAAAGATTATGATTCAACAAACATTATCTTTATCAGCATGGATTTCACTTTTAAGCCTAGCTACCATTTGGGGAGGCAGCTTTTTGGCTTATTCCTTAATTTTGAGAGAAGTTCCTGTTTTTACACTCGTTGCTAATCGTGTACTTTGGGCAAGCTTAACACTTTGGATTGTTGTTTTATTAATGAAACTGCCACTACCAAGTTTAAGGCAGTGTAATGTTTTATTTGTAATGGGTTTCTTGAATAATGCAATTCCATTTACTCTTATCGCTTGGGGGCAAACCCATATTGAGAGTGGTTTGGCTTCAATTTTAAATGGTACAACAGCAATAATAACATTTGCTTTAGCATCAATGTTTTTCAAGGATGAGCGTTTAACATCATTAAAGAGTGTCGGATTAATTTTAGCTTTCATTGGTGTATGTATAATAATTGGACTTGATG
>Ga0206123_10004662_pt1 | contig 10638 bp, 8 predicted proteins | sample Helgoland_Spring_2_FD_160086 | JGI IMG/M metagenome (GOLD analysis project Ga0206123, IMG submission 160086) | Pelagic subsurface seawater microbial communities from Kabeltonne, Helgoland, North Sea - Helgoland_Spring_Bloom_20160316_1 | ecosystem: Environmental > Aquatic > Marine > Epipelagic ... | reverse complement strand
AAAACGGCGGTTGGGGGTATGGCCTTCGCGCCAATGCCATCAGCGGAGAGGGGGTAAACACACTGCTGTGGGCAGATGCAGATACAGGATTTTACGCCGCCACTCCTGGCGCAGACACACGCACCGTGCAGCGCATGGTCACCATTGACCCCCATTTCGAACGTTCCAATGGCGCTTGGAATCACCGAATCCAAGGCCGCTTTCTCAAGCTTGTCAATGACAACGACAACAACCAAAGCAACGCTTCCAACACCTGGCAGAGCGAGTACAGATCGCGGTATCGGGGAGAAAACTGGACCGCCACAGGCGGCCTCTACGCCCAAGGCACCCGCAGCATTGCCGAACTCTATGACGCGGGCACAGGAGACTCTATACACGACGCTTCCAACCGCGCGGCCTACCTCCAAATGGACGCCCATCCACACAAACGGCTCAACCTCACCGTGGGTGCGCGATACGAGCACTTCACCCTCGACAGCGTATCCCTCGGGAAAACGGTGTTCCGAACAGGCCTCAACTACAGGTTCGGCCAAGCCAGCTTTCTTCGGGCCAGCTTCGGACAAGGGTTTCGCTTCCCAAGCATTGCAGAAAAGTTCATCCGCACCACAGTTGGCGGCATCAGCGTCTTCCCTTCTCTCGACATTCGGCCCGAATCTTCTACCAACATGGAGATTGGAATCAAACAAGGGTTCCGCTTTGGTCAACAAGGCCAATGGAAAGGCTTTTTCGACGTGGCCGTCTTCCAGCAAGACTTCGAGAATTTCATCGAATACACCTTTGGAATCTGGGGGAACACAGGAAACGGCTTGCTTGACCTCGGTTTTCGCAGCATCAACACAGGACAAGCGCAGGTAAGCGGCCTCGAATGGAGCACCATGGGCACGGGAGAGGTCGGGCAATGGAAGGTTCAGTGGCTCATTGGGCAAACCATGTTGGACCCCGTCAGCTTGACACCGGACTCCATCTACGCCACTTTTTCGGGAGGAAGCACATCCGGCGTGAGCTACAACTCCACCAGTTCCGACACCACCAACCATGTGCTCAAGTACCGCATCTTGAACACTTTCCGCGCCAATCTGAGCCTACAGCATGCTTCCGGTTGGACCCTAGGTTGGAACGGAGCGAGAAACACCACCATCCAGAACATCGACAAAGCGTTCCTCGACATCGAAGAGTTGGGACTGCTCGAATATGGGCTGATCGACTGGTTGGCAGAGCGCCCTCAAGCCCAATGGATTCATGACTTTCAAGTCGGCCGAAAGTTTGATGACCGCCACCATGTGGAACTCATCGTTCGCAATGCCGCTAACCTCAATTATGCGTTGCGGCCCCTGGCTGCAGAAGCCAACCGACTCTGGCTGATCCGTTACACCTTCACCCCGTGAACATTTCTGCCATCATTCCGGCCAGATCTGGCTCCACCCGCCTGCCAAACAAGCCCTTAGCGGATATTGGAGGCGAGCCCATGATCGTGCACACTTGGCGCGCAGCGCACCGACATCCCGACATCCACAGGGTGTGCGTGGCCACAGACAGCCAAGAGATTGCCAGGGCCATTGCCGATGCCGGGGGAGAGGCGGTACTCACAGATCCTTCACACACCACTGGAACAGACCGCTGCCAAGAAGTATGGCATTCCTGGGGAGACGGAGGTGCGGTCATCAACCTGCAAGGCGATGAGCCTTTTCCCGACCCCCATCACCTGTCCGCTGTCTGCGCTGCGCTCCAAGAAGAACAATGGGACATCGTCACCGCCATGCGCTCAGCAAGCCCCGGTGAACCCGAATCTCCGCACCGCGTCAAGGTGGCCGTCAACGGGCAACTTCAAGCCCTGTATTTCTCGCGGGCGCCTGTTCCTTCAGGAGGACCGTTTCACATCCACATTGGCGTGTATGGCTTCGCCCCGGGCGCCCTTAAACGCTGCAGCGCCCTGCCCCAAAGTGCCCTCGAACAAAGCGAACGGTTAGAACAGTTGCGGTGGCTCGAACATGGAATGTCCATCGGGATGGTCTCTGTCGAAGACGGAACCTCCCCAGGGCCCGTGGATACAGCCGAAGACCTCGACCGTTTGCGGCTTTGGTTCCAGCAACACACACCTTGAATGGGGCAATCAAAAGGTGAAGTAGGCCGAGCAAGGAGGAATCACCTTATTTTCGGCTTTGAATGCCTAGCAACACGGACACGGATTTCTTGATCCAAGCCCTGCCTCTTCTGCTTCACGATCACGACTGCCTCGTGATTCCTGGACTCGGTGGTTTCGTGGCGCATCCTGTTCCTGCGCGCTTTGATGGCGATAAAGGCGAATGGGTTCCGCCAGGACGCAATGTGGTCTTCAATCCCAAGCTCACAGTACGTGACGGCCTGCTGGAACAAGAAATCCGCAGGGCTACAAACTGCACCACGGACGCCGCTACGGCCCTCATTGATAAAGAGGCTGCTTCGCTGAAGCTCCATCTCGAGTCAGGAGAAACCCGGGAGATTCCAGGTTTAGGTCGGCTCTATCAAATGGACAGTGGCTCCTTTGGATTCGCTCCTGAGTCCCGATTGGGAGAGCGCTATGCTCCTCCTGGCCTCGGCCGCATCCCTTGGGTGGACCGCTCCGCAGAAAGTGAACGCAAGGTCCAAGACCACAAAGGAACCGCTGTAAAAACAGCCCCTGAAGCCACCCCAGAAACAACCGCCACTGCAGACCATTGGTCCGGTGCATGGGTGCGCATGGCTGCCGTCCTTGTGCTGCCTTTGCTGGTGGCTGGATCACTGTGGTGGGGCCAATCAGAAGGCGATCAATTTGAGTTCCTCAGTTTAAACCGCAGCAAGTCATCGTCTTACTTGCCCCGCATTGACGGCGAGGACATCCGCTTTCCAGAGCCAGCAGCGCACAACAACTTGAGCTTCGTCCGTGCTGGAGCACCCACCATTGAAGCGGGAGCCCAGAGAGAAGCCCTGATGCCGCTTCCCGCACCCCAGCCCCTGTCCACGGGTTGCAGTCACCATGTCATTGCGGGCACCTTTAGCTCCATGCAAAGGGCCGCTGGCCTTGCACGCCGTTTTGAATCCCTCGGTTACGCCACCTCCATTTTGCCTGGTCCCAATGGCAATCACCGGGTTTCAACAGGCTGTTTCGACAACATCAACCGCGCCGTATCCTTCCAAAAAAGCCTGAAAAGTCACCATGGCGTTGACCAGGCTTGGGTACTGCACTTGTAACTGGAATGCCAACGCCCGCGCTGTTCCCCATTGACTGGCATCAATTCGAGCACATCGTCTTGGACTTTGGTGGCGTGCTCTACGAGATCGACCACAACAGAACCACCCAGGCCTTCGCCAAATTGGGGATTCCGGACTTTGATCTAGAATTTCGGCACGGCCAACAAAGTGCCATTTTCAGCGCCCTCGAGACAGGACATTTGGAAGAGCGTGAGTTTTTGACGGTACTGCGCGAAAGGTGCCAACCAGGGACAACCCTCGAAGATGTGTTGGAAGCGTGGAATTCACTTTTGATTGGCCTTCGCCCGGAAGCCATGGCCTGGCTCAAGACATTGGAGCCCCGGTTTGACCTGATCCTCTTCAGCAATACCAATGCCCTGCATGCCGCCCATTTCGAGCAGCAAATCCTGAACTCCAGAGACAAAAAGTTCCCACAGTGGTTTCGACAGTTGGTCTATAGCCATCGGCTTGGCCAGCGCAAGCCCCATCACAAGGCTTTTGAGGAAGTGGCTGCACAGTTTGACCTCAACCCGGCCAAGACATTGTTGATCGACGACACCCGAGCCAATGTCGCAGGCGCCATCAACGCAGGATGGTCAGGGGTTTATTTGGACCTCGAGGCCCATTCCTTGTCTCAATTCCTCCGGGGCATCGGGTACGAAGACTTCCTCAACAGTTGATGCTAAAGTGGCGCTCAGTGCCACATGCCTTTGCCTGTTCCGAGGTCGTTCTTGCGCCGCTTCTTCTTCTTTTGGGCATAGCCCACATCAAAGGAGACTCCTACTTGGCCTTGCCAATGCCCTGCATCCAGCGGCAGCAATAAACCGGGCACATTTCGGGCAGAAACAGAAAGCCGGACAGGGCCCCCTCTGAGCGACAAGCCCGATCCCCACATCCATCTGTTCGAATGGTATTGTCCCTGCAGGTGGGCGGTAAGAACCCCTCCGAGTCGGTAAGTCACGCCGAACAACCCCCCCTCCGTGGTCCGGCCAAATCGGAATTGACGGTAAGCCATCACACTGATCTCAAAAGACTTCGAGGGCTTGAACCTCATGCCCAGTCGCCAAGTCTCTCGGATTCTGGTGTCAAAGGCACCAGACAGTCCTGGGTCGGACTGGACAGAAAATGTGTCTGTCAATGAATCCGTCAAAGCCTCAGCCCAATCTTCTACTGTCTGAGAAATAGAATCGGACGAGCCTACTCCGACACCGTCAAATTCCCCCACCAGGTCTATTCCTTGCAACACAAAATTGGCCGGGTCTACCCTTTTGCTGGAGAGCGATTCCAGCCACCTCATGCCTCCCCTTCCTTCAACCGAACCGTCCAGCTCTACCCATGAACCCAGGCGCCACAAAAACCCGAAGTCAAAAGCCACGCCAGCTCCGAGGGTATTGGGTATGCCCCCATTGCCCGGGACTTCAATTTCTCCCTGTTCCAATACAGAGTCCAAACTCAATCCGGCAGCATTGAAGGTGGCAGCACCTGATAGATCCCAGCTGTAGTCCAAAGTGTCGGTGGTCCATTCTACATCAAAAGTCTCCGTTTGAAAGGCAGCCACACCATTGAGCAAGTGAATGCCCCACCCCAACCACAACTTGTCTTCCTTGGCCATCGCGCCAACACTCACCCCATGGTCGAAGTACACCTGAGAGTTCACCCCCATGTCAGCCAAAGAAATGGGGCGGCCGATGTTGTCAGGGTGGCCATTGCCGCGCCACGCCAAATCAAACAAGTCCCTGTCGTAATCAAACAGCTGTTCAGCCACTACACGGCTGCGCAACCTAAATTCAAACCGATTCTCATCGCGAAAACCCAGCGAAATGATGGGGGTTTCTGACCTGAATCCTATCGACTCCCGCGGGTCCATACTCGAAAGGAAAGCCACAGGATCGATCACTCCATCTGCGCTGATAAAGTCCGAGTATGCGGGCCCTGTATGGTCCAGCTCAAACTGACCGCCTGACAGGCCGCCGATGAGAAAGTGGCCGCCAGAAGGGTGCAGAATTGCGGGGTTAGACCAGCCTGCCTGCCCCCATTCTGGCAGCATTTCAACCGGGCCCAATTGCCCTTTGCCAGAGAAACAGAGCCCCACCAGCATCAAGACGAGCAGTCCCTGAATTTGGCCCGCTTTACAAGTCAACACGCGCATAAAGTTTTGCCGCCAGTTCAAGACGCAATGACTGGCTCTCGTTTAAGTATACCGTCTCGCCACTTTGCGCTTCTGCAGTGGACTACCACACGCGCACCACGGCTCTGGTCATGGCCCGCAAACGGTCTGCACGGTCCCAATTCAATGGCAGGTCGTACACAAAAACAGCCGGCTCCAACGGCTCACCGGAGCCATCCAATACAGGCATGGTAAACAGGGGCAATGGCGCCATACTCAGACTGTCCAATGCCGTTCCAAACTCATCCAAGAACGTCACAGCAACGTCAACGCCAAATGGAAAACCATTGTGGAGGATCAACCTCAACTCTGCAGAGTCCAATTCCAGTTCCTCTTCCTCAAACTCCAGTGAAGCATCCAGCGTATCCACAAAGTCCAATTGTTCGACACGAAGGGCCAATGGAACCTCCACCCTCAACTCACCTGTCACAAACCCATCGGCATCCACAAAGTTTGGGTTCGCAGGGTCAAAACCGTTCGGGTTTGAAGTGACCCAGGCCAACAATTCCAACAACTGCGGCTCTGAGGATAAAAACGACGTGATGTTGCTGTTGGTTTCGTCCATAAACCAAGACGTGACAGAAGGCGATTGCACGCTCCCTGCCGCCGGGGGAACAACCAACGACGGAGCCGCAGTCTCCAACTCATTGGTCACCGTTCCATCTTCAACCGCCCGCAGGACCACAGAGTCCAATACAGCTTCAACCCCAAAGCCATTGGTGACTTCAACCGTGATGGTCGCCTCATCTATAAACACGCCCGACGCTGTGAAGCGGTCATCAAACAGCGCAACAGTAGTCGTACCCTCTTCCAAGTAAATTTCAGAAGACCCAAAGTCTCCTTCAACACGCTCAAACTCCAAGCCGTCCATCACAAATGCCGCTGAGAGGTATTCTCCCTCTTGTGCAGTGTGTCCGGGGTCGTTGGTGACAAACACATCAAAAAGTGCCCGCACAACATTGGTGTCCTGAACATTCAGGTTTTGGGGCTCAATGCTCCACCCCGTAAGGTCCTCGGTAACTTCAAAGCTTCCGCCCTCGAGCATGTCCGAAGTCCAAACAGCAGTCCAAGGCACACCTGCAGGGTCCAAAAGCTCGGGTATGGTCAGCTGACCGTCAACGGCGTCCCCCATGGTAGAATTGACCGTCAAGGTGAGTTCACCCTCTGCCAATACAATGAGGTCCACCAAGGCCCCAGGAGGTGCATCCACCGTCATTTCTGAGCTCATGCTGTCAGAGATCGCAACCGCAGTCCCTGGGGGGGTCACGTTGATCGCAGCAGCCAGCAGTTCGTCCAACACCAGTTCAGCCGACTCAACCACTTCAGGCAACATCAGCCATTCATCGGCCAAGGTGCCCGAGAAATCTTCAGTGTGCACAAAAGCCAAGCGGCCTCCTTCAAGTGCAACCACAGGGACCGTGTCCAAACTGTCCGTTAGGACATCCAAGACATCCTCCAGATCGAATTGGGTATCCACCAAGGGCACCGCAAAAATGGGCGTCCAAGAGGGGCCCTCAAACTCTTCGGCTGGCTGCTCACAGCCGGCGAAAACCAGCAGCATAACAACCAACATCGAAGCCAAACTTGGCACCCTAGACCGCCGACAAGAGAATTGTTGCATACCCCTCATTTTACGTCCCTCATCTGCAGAGGTTTCAATCCATCTGCACTTCAGAAAACACTGACAACAGAAGCCTAAACGGCGCCTCTTTTATTCGGTAATGCCCTCCAAGTCCATCATGAAGGCATACTCCAATGCGGTTTCACGGTAACGGCGGAAACGGCCAGACTGTCCACCGTGCCCTGCATCCATATTGGTATGGAAGAGCAAAAGGTTTTCGCCCTGGTGGTAGTCGCGCAACTTGGCCACCCATTTCGCGGGCTCCCAATACTGCACTTGGCTGTCCCAATACCCTGTGGTCACCAATGTATTGGGGTATTCCTGCGCCTTCACTTGGTCATACGGACTGTATGACTTCATGTAGCGGTAGTACTCCTCGTTCTTGGGGTTTCCCCACTCGTCAAATTCAAAGGTGGTCAACGGAATGGTCTCGTCGAGCATGGTGTTGATGACGTCCACAAATGGGACAGCGGCTACAACCCCATTAAACAGGTCTGGCGCTTGGTTCATCACAGCACCCATCAACAGACCTCCTGCAGAACCGCCCATGGCGTAGAGGTGCTCGGGTGATGTGTACTTCCTCTCCACCATCGCACGGCCCACGTCTTCAAAGTCATTGAAGGTGTTCTGCTTCTTCAGCAGCTTACCGTCTTCATACCATTGGCGTCCCATCTCTTGACCTCCACGGATGTGTGCGATGGCATAAACGAATCCGCGGTCCAGCAATGACAGGCGAACACTCGAGAAATAAGGGTCCAAACTGTTGCCATAGCTGCCGTATGCATAGAGCAGGAAAGGGTTGTTTCCGTTGCGCTCTGTGCCCTTCCGGTACACCACGCTCACCGGTACTTTGACCCCGTCGCGGACCTCCACCATGAGGCGCTCTGAAGTGTAGTTGTCCGGAGAAAAGTTCTCGTCGACGACTTCCTGTTGCTTGAGCAGAGTCCGCTCACCGGTCCGCATGTTGTGGTCATAGGAACTGCTCGGCGTGGTCATGGAACTGTAGCCAAACCGCAAAATCTCAGTGTTGAAGTCGGGGTTCGAGCCCGTACCACAGGTATAGGCAGGGTCATTGAACTCCAAGTATTCATCCTTGGCTCCATCCCAGCTTTTGATCCGAATCTGGTTGAGGCCATTCTTGCGCTCTTCTACAACGAGGAAGTCCTTGAAAATCTCAATGCCTTCGAGCAACACATCGTCCCTGTGCGGGATGACCTCCTCCCAATTGTCCTTGGTCGTGGCGTTCACCGGGGTCTTCATCAGGCGGAAGTTCTTGGCGTCGAGGTTGGTGACGACATAGAAATGGTCTCCGTAATGGCTGATGCCGTATTCGAGGTCGCGCTCACGGGGCTGAAATACCTTCCACTCCCCAGTGGGGTCATCGGCCGCCAGCACCCGGTACTCCTGAGACAATGTCTGAGAGGTGTAAATCACCAAGTAAGCATCGCTCTTGGTGCGGTAAACCCCACAAGCAAACGTCTCGTCCTCCTCTTCAAACACCAAAACGTCATCCTCAACCGAGGTCCCCAACACATGGCGGAACACCTGATTGCTCCGCAAAGTCTGCTCGTCCTTCCGCGTATAGAATACCGTCTTGTTGTCAGCGGCCCAAGTGGCGCCGCCTGTGGTCAAGGGAATCTCATCGGCCAAAATCTCACCGGTAGACAAGTCCTTGAAATGCACGGTGTACTGACGTCGGCTCACTGTATCCACCGCAAAGGCCAACAGGTTGTTGTCATCGCTCACACGCATGCCCCCCAGAGAGAAGTAATCATGCCCTTCGGCCATGACATTTTGGTCCATCATGACCTCTTCCTCACCACCACATTCCTCATATTTTGTCTCATCACCAGCAGGCTTCCGGCAATTGATGGCGTACTCCTTGCCCTCTTCATAGCGGGTGTAATACCAATACCCGCGGTCCTTGACCGGAACACTGCGGTCGTCCTTTTTAATCCGACCTACAATTTCATCGAACAGCTGATCTTGCAGGTCCTTGGTGTGTGCCAAGGCTCCATCGATGTAGGCGTTTTCTTCAGTCAGGTAATCCAGTACATCCTGCGTTTGGGCATCTGGAGTTTCTGCTTTTTTCTGCTCGTCGCTCAAGCGCATCCAGAAGTAGTCATCGACGCGGGTATCCCCGTGATCCGTCAACTCCAAAGGAATCTTTTTAGCATCAGGGGCTGCGGGCATTTCAGAATTGTGCATCTCGGAATCCGTGGTTGAACAGGCGGCAAAGGTAGCGGCGCAAAGCAGCGCCAAACAGGGAGAAAAACGGCTCATGAAGTGGATGTGAATCTTAGGGAATCGTTGCAAAGTAGAGCAAAAGGGCGTGTCGCTTTAACTGGGCATACCCAAACCTGTCTACACGGGTCTGAATGTGCACTTGGGCAAAACGACATCAAGCCCGGTCAGCTTCCGCGCAGCAAAAAAAGAAGGGGGCTGTTAAAGTGCGGCTTCCTCTGCGGTGAACACCCGGAACTCAAAACGCTCCATGATGGGGTTGGCCAACAGCTTTTCACACGCTTCACCTACCAAACGCTCCGCATCCTCGCGGGTATCTGCTTCGATGTCAAGGGTGATGTGCTTGCCGATCCGAACATTCGTGAGCTGCCCCAAACCAATGTTGGGAAGGTTGTTCGTCACCGCCTTGCCCTGTGGGTCAAGGAGGCCAGGTAGGGGGAGAATGTCAATGGCCGCGTGGAAGTGCATATTCAGTGCGATTTCTTTGAAAGGAGCAGATGGCTGATGGCCCCAAGCAACGGATACGAAATTAAGGCAACAACAACACCGGCAGGCCTCAAAAAGAGACAAACCAACAGCACCACCGACAGCCAGCCCAAACGCACCGCATCCCACCTCTTGTCAGACCCCCAATGTTTGAAGCCTGCTTGTGGCAGGCTGGACACCATTCCCAAAGGCAAGAGGGTCGCCCCCAAAAGGCCCAAAGTCCACAGCCAGTCGCCCTCAGTCCCTGAGCATTGCGACCAAATCAACAACAACCCACCCCAATACAAGGCGGCAAATGGAGCGGGAATTCCCTTGAAGCCCATCTGATTTTGATCCTCAGGGTTGGCCTCAGAAGTTGACTCCAATGAAAACCGGGCCAGCCGCCAAGCCGCTGCCATGACCACCAATAGAGGCAACAAGGTGACCTTCCCCAAGCCCTCGGGAAAGAATCCGATCGCCTGCCATTCCATCATCAAGGCCATTCCTACAAAAGCAGGTGCAAGACCAGCAGAAATCAAATCGGCCATGGAATCCAGCATGGCACCTTGCCCATTCTGAGCGCCCATTCGTCGGGCCACAGCTCCATCGAGCAAGTCACACAACTGACCGAACATCCATACCAGCAGCATCCATTGGATGCCCGCAACGCGTCTTTCCTTCGCGCCCGTCAGGTCCATCCACGGCTCCAAGAGCCCCAAAGAAGCCAACCATTCGGCCGGTGACCAACCTAAATCGAACTCCGATGCGGCCCACCAACACACCAATGCACCCGCCCCCAGATTCGTGAGCGTCAACACATTGGCTGGCCATGCGCGCCATGCAGAATCCCTTGCTTCCCTCCTTTCCACAGCACGAAAATTAGACGGAATGAAACCCTGCGGTACACCTTCCGTATATTTGCATCCCCGCAACG
>Ga0206123_10004660_pt1 | contig 10644 bp, 6 predicted proteins | sample Helgoland_Spring_2_FD_160086 | JGI IMG/M metagenome (GOLD analysis project Ga0206123, IMG submission 160086) | Pelagic subsurface seawater microbial communities from Kabeltonne, Helgoland, North Sea - Helgoland_Spring_Bloom_20160316_1 | ecosystem: Environmental > Aquatic > Marine > Epipelagic ... | reverse complement strand
GGTACACCATTTAAGTCACCATAAGCACCACTTGACGCTACAGCAGCTAAAGTACCAGTTTGTATAAATGAACTAGCATGGTAACCATCTAATTTATCAGCATTAATATTTAATGCGTTAATGTATGGTTGTGTTATTCTAGCATCTATATCTGTATTAGCTCTTGATGTTGTGTAGTATAGATTAGATAAACCCTCAGGTACATTGTTTGTAGTTTTAGTACTGAATCTTGTATCCCATGATGTATTAAAATCAGAAATATTTAATTTAGTATTAACTACATTAGTAAGATTAGTAGCAAAACTAGCATTATCATTTAACGCTGTAGCTAATTCTTCTAACGTATCTAACGTACCAGGTGCACCGTTAATTAAGTTTGCTATCTGTGTATCAGTATAGTTTTGTAAAGCGGGGCTAATTAAACTTTCAATTTTAGTATTAAAATCAGTTAAAGTAATTTTAAATTCATCGCCTGAACTGTTTCTAGATAAGAATAATAAGTCCGCATTATCTATAGAAGTTGTTGTAGAGTAAGAGTCAATATCAAAAGAAGCACCTGCAGCACCAGTTAAACCAGTTGGGCCTTGAGGGCCAGTAGCACCAGTTGAACCTGTAGGGCCTTGAGATCCCGCAGTTCCTGCAACACCTTGAGCACCAGTTAAACCTATTGAACCTTGAGGGCCAGTATTACCTGTATCACCTTTTAAACCCTGTGAACCTGAAGGCCCTTGAGTTCCTTGAGCACCAGTATCACCTTTATCACCTTTTAATCCAGTAGCACCAGTTGAACCTTGTGGGCCAGTAGCACCTGTAGCACCTGGGTTACCCTGAGGCCCTTGGGCACCAGTTTCACCTTGAGGCCCTTGAGGCCCTTGAACACCAGGTCTATTTGTACCTACAGTAAGGCTTATCTTATTATTATCTGTAATTTTTATTGTCATTTTAATTCCTTATTGTGGTTGATATCTTATTACAAATAAGAATCTTATTGATTTAATTTCTTCACCATTTGTCCATTGAAGTTTCATAGCAACAATATAAGGACTAGCAGTATCAGGTGATGCAGTATGTATATGACCACCATGATCAAAGTCTGATAATAAAGTACTAGGTACCTTAAGATCAAATGACCCTTGAGTTGCGTTTCTAATTAAATCTGTTGAAGTATAACTTTGAACATTTGCATTAGGATGTTTAGTTAATGAATTAATTGTTATACTACTTCTAGCTTCAGTTACATTAGCTGTAAATAATTCTGTTGCTAAAGTAAATGTTGCAGTTGAATAGTCAAGATTTTCATCTCCACTAACATTTAAAAGGAATTGATTGCCTTGTAGAACTTCTCTAGCGATAACTTGATCAGCACCGCCTAAGAAGTGTTTAATATTACTTATTCTCATTTTTTATCTCCAATAGGGTTATGAGTTTAATATATAACTATAGCTATATACCATTGTCGTTAATTATTAGTTAATATCCAACCGTTACCAGTTAAGAATATAAACTCCGTACCAGTTCTATTATTAGTTATATTGTAGTTACTACTAGAACCTTGTATATTTTTTGAATTACCATCTATAATAATATTATTAGTTGATGCATTAGCACCAACATCTATTATTTTAATTATATCACCATCATCTGGTGAGGCGGGTAAAGTTATTGTTACCGTATTACTTGTTGTATCTATAAAATAACCTTGCCAATAAGCTTGATTAGTTACAGTAAAATCAGCAGTTTTAATTGTATTATCCCATTCTCCTGTATGTGCTTTAACAGCATCAGCGGGTAATGTAACAGTCTTACCAGTAAAATCTACAACTTGTGCTATTTGATTAGTACCAACAGCACCATTTTGAATTGAACCAGTACTTACTGAATTAGTACCAACATTAGTACTTGCATTAGCGGGACTCCATGCACCAAAATTTACAGGTGCAGAATAATTACTTCTTGAAAAAGTGTTTGAAAGTTTTACATATAAATATAAATCAGCAGTTGTTGGTATATTCTGTATCGGATAAGTCTGAACTGTATTAGGTACATAAGTACCAGTTGGTGCTGAAAATGCACCTGCAAAATATTTAGTACCTGCTAATCCTTCTGAATAATAAACCTCAGCATTTTCAACATTAGCTTGATTAGGAATTGTAAATCCTAATTCAATATTAGGTACACTAGCACTAGGGTATGAAGCATTAATAATTAAGTTAGTAGCATCAGCAACACTAGCATATCCTTTAGTTGAATTTATATTAGGTAATACATCTCTAGCCCTTATTGTAGCAACTGTATAATCTTCAGGGTTATATTCTTGAGCAGTTATATAGTATCCTTGTACACCACCTGGTAATTCAGTTTCAGATATACTATTAATTTTAAATTCTTTACCATTAACATCACCAGTGCTTACTAATCCTGTTTGTACAGTCATATTAGCTATATGAGTAACAGTTAAAAACCGAACATCTTTATAATTACCATTATTGCTGTATCTATTTACAGGTGTTAAATGTAATACAAAACCACCACCTTGATTGTTTAATGCTGGCCCTACGTAATTAGAATTATTTTCCACTAAGCTTACAAATTCACCTAGTTTATTATTTGCTTTAATCTCATCAACCGTTAAAGTTTCTGAAGTATCTTCAAATAATCCATGTATACATTCATGCCAAAATATTTTTAATTGATCACCAGTTGCAACATTATAAGGCATTGTAATAACCATTGGTGTACCATCAAAACATAAAACATCTCTGTGTTCACTATAATCTCTAAGTTTATATTGTGCTTTAGGATTAGATGAATTATTACCATTATTTACATTATGTCCAGTTACATTAAAAAATAGCTGTCTAGCTTGATCAAAATTATAATATGTATCTTCTACAGTAATAACATCATTAACTTGTAAATGATTTGAATTTGTATCTGTTTTAAAAGATATTATTTTTGAACTTCTAGTTTTATTTAAAAATACTGTACCAAGTCTTTGTGCCTGAACATTACTATTAATAAATTTAACATCTAGATCTTTTGATAATACTGGCTCATTAAAATATTTAGTAGTATAATCTAAAAATACTTGATCATCTTGATAGTTATCTTGTTGAGATTTAAATTTTATAGTGAGTTCATTTAAGTTAGAATTAAACCCATCATTTAAAACTGATACATCTCCATAAATATTTTTCTCATCAAATCTATCTCTACTACCACCTGTAGTATCTGTTATCATTTGAAACTTACCTAAAGTGTAACTAAATATAGATTGTGAGTTACTAACAATATCAGATATATTTAAATCTTTTTCATCATTAGTATTTATATGACCATTACATTCATATCTTTTACTTGTTACTGAATTACCATTAGGATCTTCATGCGTAACTAAAGCATCACAAAATTGTTTATGAGCATAAAATGTATCTAAATCTAAATCGCTATCATTAATAGATAAACCACATCCATAAACTTGATTAGTTAAATAATCAGCTAAACATTCAGCAGGGTTATTTGAATACGTACCAAAACCATAACTCAATATACTAGCGGGTACTTGGGCTGTATAATATTGTTGGTGACTATTATATGTAGATGTTGAATCTACACCCAATGAATCAGTGAAAACTGTTTCTCTAAATCTTCTACCACCCCACTTTTTAATATCTCTAGGATCAGCAAAAGCATTACTACCATTTAAAGGATTTTGACTAAGTAATCCATATGCTCTCTCTGCATATTGAGCTTCAGTCCAATTTGTATAAGATCCTCCTGTAGGTGTAAGTGAAAGCGTACCTAAACCCCATTTTTCTTGATGGTTAACTCCTGCTATATCTGTCCAATCATATAATAACCAAACTCTTGTTTCCTCATTACCTGCAACATTATCACTATATGATGTTGTATAATTATTACCCCATTGTTTAATATTTAATCCGTTAATTATTCTCTCACCATTATCAGATGTTACAACACCAGTAATTGGATCTGTATAAGATGTTGGTTGCCAATTTGCATATCTTAAATTATTACTACTATGATTAACAATATGTTGTTCATTAATTTGTACAAAATCAAATTCAATTTCTGCACCTGTACCTTGACCTGTAGGTGTTACTCCATTAACTAAATAATCATGAATATCAGTAGGTGCATTAGGATCTGTAATTGGCCCTAAATCTACAATAGTATATGTACCGTTAGTTCTAACTTTTCCATGACCTTTTTCAAAAGAATGAGTAAAACCACCTGCATAACTATAAGACCAAGCTGCAATTTGATTACCTGTAAAATCACTAAATTTTACCGTATCACTAAATGAATCAGGATATAATAATTGAGATCTAAGAGTTGAATTAGCAGGTGTAAAACCACCACTAAATGCACCAGTATGTGTTATTGTTCTAATTAATTTACCTCTAACTTCAAAACCTAATTTATTTGTTAAACCTGTTACGTTATTTTCTCTATCATATTTTAATTCAACATAAGCATAAGCAACATCAGGCATTTCTCTGTTTGCAGCACCACTAGCCCATTTACTACTAAATGATTCCATCTCATTACAACGACCACCATGTGGGTATTTAACAATTCTTAAATTACCATTTAACCAATCATCACTAGTACCGTCTGGGTGTGTTGCATTTGTAACTGTCCCTTGACCGTTTAGTGTTAAATAATAATCATCCCAATGTACTGTGTTAATAGAATCAATTGGGCCTTCACATAATGCAATTAAAAAAGCCATTGTTTGGTTATCGCTACTTATATCCGTAAATATAATTGAGCCATGTATCTTATCCTCACCATATACAACAGGTAATTTATTTGCAGGATCTGTAGGTATTCTTTGTTTAATACCTGGATCAGGTTGTTGACCTCCACCTGAAGGTGCGTCAGGGCCAAATAACTTTTGTGTTATGTAACTAATAGCTAACGATAAAGCAAACCTTAAAATCATTCCTTGTAAGGTCTGTGCCGTAATTGCAGTTATAATAGGTGCTACAGCCATAGTTTATCTCCGTTCATAAGTTCTTTCGATTAATTTAAATCCTAATTTCTCATAATTAACATTTGTTCTATTTGTTAATTTAGCCATTAAGACTCTATCTATTTTGTTTTCTTGTTTTAGTTTAGTAAAATGTTTTTCGTATAGTTTAAACATTCTATAAAATGCTGAACTATTTCTTTTATCTTTATGAACCCAAGTAACTATTGTTACAAGTTCATTTAAAGCAGAAAATATATTTGGATTATTTATTGCCATAATAGAACCAATAATTTTATTATCTTCTTCAGCAACTATAATAACACCTCTGTCTAAACATAATTTTATTAAAGATTCATAATATTGTTCAGTAACAACTAAACCTCTAATTTTAAATTCTTCATCAAATTCTTTTGATGCACTTATCAAAGCCTTTTTACCAGGCTCTATTATCTCTTTACTAGCTATTCTAATATTCATTTTTAATATCCTTAATTTTCTTTACCAAACATTGGATTAAATAACGCCATTGCAGCAACAAATTCCATTGATCTATCACCTGACGAAGTTCTCTTAAACGAACTATCTGAAGTAAATCTTCCGTTCACAGTTCCTAATATTGTTGATAATATATTTTTACATTCTAAATTAACTTTAATTTTACCAAACTCTTGATTCTCTTCTGATACAGAGTGTGATTGTATAACACCCTTCCACTTTATATAAGTACCTGTAACAGGATTGTCTTCATCTAAATCTTGGTTTTCATCGTCCATCCAACCTTGATAAATAGTTACAATACCACCAATACCATTATATTTTTTTAAAATAGGTACAATACTGTTTGGTAAACCATTTAACTCAACAGTTATTTGATTTGTTTTAACATCTTTAGTTTCCTCAACAGCTGTTAAATTTAAAACACCTGCAGCAGGATAAGTTAATGTATTACTACTCTCATGGTATACTTTTAATTTTCTATATGATGTATTCAAACATAAATTATTCTTTTTATTTTCATCAGGTTGAACAATAATAAATTGTACTGGATAAGCTCCAGTTGATTGTGTATCTTGATTTAAAAGATTTCTAGCCATTATAATACCTCCTGAAATTCAAATTTGTCATAAACATATAAATTTTCTTCTTCATCCTTAGGTATAATAGTTACCGCAGGTTTTTTAGTTAACATTAATTTAATATTAATATCAGTACCCATTTTAACTGGATAACTAGATGTAGGAAAACTAGGTTGTATCACTGTACCTAAAGGTTTAATAAAACCTGTTGATGTTTGATTTGCAGAATTTTTATGTTTTACAACATCATATATATCACTAGAACTATTTGCATTCCATCCACTGTTTGTGTTAAATGCAGCCCCTGTATTAATATCGATTGTTTGTATATCCATTGTAAAATCAACAGCACCGCCATTACCTAAATTACTATCAGCAATAGTAATTGTATCTCCAACAGTATGACCTGAACCTGTAGTAACAATAGTTACAGAAGTTACATCACCATTAGCATCAACAACAATATCAAATGTACCAACAGTACCTGACCCTGAACTTGTACCACCAACACCCGTATATGTTCCTGCAGTTCTTAATACATCAGCAACAGCAAAATTATTTACAGCTATATGAGCACCTTCGGCATTTTCACATAATGTTAATGTAGTTAAATCTCCACTTACACTAACACCATCAATTCTTTTTGTAGTATTAGTTTGACTAATAGCATTATTTAAAGTTTGTATATATTCACCTACCGCATAAGTTGCTTGTGCATCTTGTATTATGAACTCTGACCCATTTATTGAAAAAAGTTTATCTCCAGTTACAGTATATTCATTATAGGCTGTAGGTATTGATCCTGTTGGTGTAAACTCTATAACTGTAGGGCTATGCTCAGGCCCATATTGAAAATAAATAAAACCTGAGTGATTTAAATTTGTTTCACCCCAAATTTCAGGTGCAGAGATAGCAGTTACATCATTTAAAATATTTTCTGTTTTAATTCTATGAGTTGAACTATTACCTGTAACACTATTACTATTTAAATAATTATATATGTCAACTACAGTTTGATTTTCTTTAGGAATAATTATTTCAGCATCTGTACCGTCAGCGAATTTTACATAAGTATTATCAACATTTTTAAATTTAATTTTACCATCAACCGAAGGGTTAGTTAAAGCTTGTGTTACATTTATATTATCAAAACTATAAGTTTGATTGGTATATAAAGGTACAGTATATTCAACTCTAATATTTGGTAATTTAAAGAAAAATCTTATTACATCACCACTACTAATACCACTTGCTTCTACACTATCTAATATTTCACCTAATTTATTATTTTGTGCATCTTCACTATCTGTACCTATTGTGTGACTACCTGCAATACAACTATTTAAAATATTTCTTAAATTTATATTTGAACTATAACCTCTATACATCCAAATTCTAGCATATGTACCATCAGCATATTGATAAGTTGAACCATCAAGATTTTTAAATGTTATTAAACCATCTTGTAGAGTATTTGAAGCAGCAGTATTATAATTATAATCATATTCAACTATTTCCTGATCAGTAGATGTACCATTAACTATTTGTGCTTTAACAGTAGCACCACTAGCATTTGAACTTAAATTAATACCAAGATTTGATACTAAAGGTGAAGATAATCTTACTGTAACTGTACCAGTACCTGTAGAGTTAAAATAAGCACCAGTTTGACCTATAGGTTTAAATATTTGATATACTTTTGGTGAGTTATGCAACTGTATCATATCACCAACTTTAAATATTTTATTAGTGTTAGGTGCAAAGTTAGTTAATGTTAATTCTCTTAAAGTACTATAACTAGTTTGCATAACTTTAATTTCTGTTTCTCCAGTTTTTAAAGGTATAGCTTTATTACTAATAATATTATTACCATTGTTACTACTAGGGTTTACTTCTAAAAATTGAATACCATCTTCAATACTTAATAATTCGTTTTCTACTTCTAAATACTGTTCCTCTGAAAGTAATGGTAAGTTAGCATCAATTGATAAAAGACTTGGGCCTAATCTATGTGTTCTACCATAACCACCTGTTGTCACAGATCTTGCAGAAGATGCTGATCTGTTCATAGTTATGTCGTTTGCATATTTAAAGATTGCACTATCAGCCATTATTTATTTCTCCCTTTAACACCTTGTGTGTTAGATTGATAAGATCTATTAGCACCACCAACTTCCGAAGAAGCTGACGATATAACAGCCTTAATCTGATCTATAGACCTTTGATCTACGTTACCAGATATATTAATATTAGTTACATTTGTATTACCACCACCCATTGATCCGCCCTTAGCCTTATCTCTAGGTATAACAACTTCGCCAGGCGTTAGCATTGTAGGTATTCTATCTGTGTATGGTGCACCACCAGGGACAACACCACCTTTATTCATACCGAAAAAGGATGTAGTACCACCTGATACTAAACTTAATGCTGCTATACCCGCTTGAGCAGCAAGTTGTTCATTTTTTTCTTTTGTAATAGCTTTTTCTTTATTTAATTTATCACCAAGTAATGATTGAAATAATAATTCAACACCATACTCAATACTCTTTTTTAATAACGTTTCAGCAATACTAGTTAATACATTTTTAAAACTGTTTTTAGTAATTTCTAATAATGAGTTACCTTGTCTTAATCCGTCAATCCAAGTTGTAGAAATTGTATCTGCAACACCTTTAGCCTCAATACCAACTCCTGCTAATTGTTCTCTATAAGTTTTAATTTCAGTTACAGATTCTGCTGAAGCCTTAGCCTCAGCTTGTCTTACAATTTCATTAAATTGCATTCTCTTTTTATGAGATTGTTCAGCAAGAAAATCTTTTACCTTAGCAGCCTTTTCCGCTGCCGCTTGTTCAACAACAATTTCCCCTCTACGCATATCACCTCTAGGATTAGGGGCTTGTAATTTTCTAAACTTATCAGCTCTAGTTTCAAAACCACCTGATAAAGCTTTCTTCTGTGCTATAGTTAATCTTCTGTATGACTCTATACTATTTTCTACACCTTTTTGAATTAGTCTTAAATCTTGAACAGCTTTAGGTTCCTCATCAAAGAAGTCTAAATCAGCATCATCAAAAGATTTAAAATCATCTCTTAACTTAAAAAGAGCGGGTGAAACTTTACCTTTAATATAATCAACTATAGATTTAAGTTCATCTCTAAAAGCTACAAGACCTACTACGGCTAATTGTATTGATGTTAATAATATACCTAAAGGATTTGCTCTTACTAATATATTAAATACTTTTAATCTTTTATTAGATAATAATAATAAACCCGCAACTCTTGTTATACCTTTACTCATTAATAAGAATTGTGCTGTAATACCCGCTACAATACCGCCAAGTTTAAGGCCTATAAATATCTTTGTTGCTAATACAAGTTTATCAAAATTAGTTATAAGGAATCTTATACCGCTTTCTATATTCTTAAATGCAGTAGCTAATTTACCACCTATTTCTTTAGCTAATTTATTTAATTCTTTTTGGTTACTACCTAATTCTTTATTTAAATCTCTTATCTGTTGTTTTAAAGGTTCAAAAAATGATTTAGCTACAATACTTCTAAATTGAAAGTACTTATCTTGTACCATTGATACTTGTCCAGTAAGTGTGTTAGCAAGTAATTTAGTTGCATTACCAAACTCACCACCTGGGCCAAATACTTCAAAGAATCTCTTTTTAGTTTCTTCAACTGATACTTTAACACCTGCTTCAAAACCTAACATTGCTCTAACACCACGTTCTCTAAATATATCAGCAGAAGCAATACCACCCGCAAATGATCTTTGAATCTGTGTAGCAGTTTGTTGGAAGTCTAACCCTGTAGCCGCAGCAACGTTACCTGTGATTTCCATAATCTTAGATAAGTCCTTAGCATCTTCAGATATAACCGCAAGATTACCTGACCCCGCTGCAATTTCTTCTAGAGAAAAAGGAACCTTAGCTGCAAACGCTGCAAGACTATCAAAAGCCTTACCACCCTCTTCTACAGAGCCAAATAAAAGTTGAAACCTATTTTGTAGTTGTTCTACTTGGTTACCTGCACTAAATGTATCTTTTACAAATTTACCAATACCAACAGTAGCTGTTGCTAAACCAACACCAACACCTACCTTAAGAGTAGTACCTAATGCTGCAAAAGTTGCTCTTGCTCTTGCTGCTCCTGCTTCTAAGGATGCTAATTTTCTTTTAGCAATTAAAGCTTGAGTTCCTAAACTTTTTAATCCAGTGTTTAATTTAGTTAACTGTTGCTGTCCACTGACGTTGGCTTGAATATTCAGCTTGACTGACATTTTTATTCCTATTTATTAAACACAATAATCTGTGTATTATTTTCGGTTAATTTTTTATCCGTTAGTTACTTCAACTTCAACATAGTCAAAATGTTTTTTAAAAGCACTTTCTATAAATTTCATAGGTGCTTGACGGCTATGACCATTATTAAGAAATTGAATATAAGTAACACCATTAGTTACAATAATCTCTTGTGGTTTATCTTTAGGTGCAAGTATAGTTACATTTGATGTACTACCTTGTTCACCAGTAAAGTATGTTTCAGTATATCCTA
>Ga0206123_10004656_pt1 | contig 10649 bp, 6 predicted proteins | sample Helgoland_Spring_2_FD_160086 | JGI IMG/M metagenome (GOLD analysis project Ga0206123, IMG submission 160086) | Pelagic subsurface seawater microbial communities from Kabeltonne, Helgoland, North Sea - Helgoland_Spring_Bloom_20160316_1 | ecosystem: Environmental > Aquatic > Marine > Epipelagic ... | reverse complement strand
TGAAGTTGTACTTACGTTCACTGCCGGACAGGCAGCTTAGAAATCTCTTTGATTCTGTGTCGGATCTCTGCTGAGGTTCACTGCCGGACAGGCAGCTTAGAAACAAGCCGCGCAGACAAGCAGCAGCACCAATACGTTCACTGCCGGACAGGCAGCTTAGAAAAGCAGAACCAACGCGAATGAAATACAACCCAGGTTCACTGCCGGACAGGCAGCTTAGAAAGCACTGCGGACATTTGCTAGTTCTCATTACTCGTTCACTGCCGGACAGGCAGCTTAGAAAAATGGAGGCAATGGCAGAGGTCAATATTGCTCGTTCACTGCCGGACAGGCAGCTTAGAAACACTAGCTGACACTATCGCGGCAGAGTTTAAAGTTCACTGCCGGACAGGCAGCTTAGAAAGTACCGGGGGAATTGCAGCGCTTGAGCTTTGGGTTCACTGCCGGACAGGCAGCTTAGAAACACCCAACAAAAGGGCGCCATCCCGATACGAAGTTCACTGCCGGACAGGCAGCTTAGAAATAGAGCGCCACCGGCACCGGCACCAGATCCACGTTCACTGCCGGACAGGCAGCTTAGAAATATGGCGTTGTCAGGATCTGTCGAGATCCGCAGTTCACTGCCGGACAGGCAGCTTAGAAATGACTGCTGCTCTGATTTCCATCATTGAAGATGTTCACTGCCGGACAGGCAGCTTAGAAAGTAATAGCGCCCGTTTCGGTAGATGTGGACCTGTTCACTGCCGGACAGGCAGCTTAGAAAAGTATTGGGGAAGTAGAAATATCCTAGTATAAGTTCACTGCCGGACAGGCAGCTTAGAAATCCTGACCGTCTTCGCCGCACTCGGTGCACCCGTTCACTGCCGGACAGGCAGCTTAGAAAACACTGAGACGCTGACAAACACCCTGCTTGACGTTCACTGCCGGACAGGCAGCTTAGAAAGATCAAACTCGCTCCAGGTTCCAGAACGTGCCGTTCACTGCCGGACAGGCAGCTTAGAAACGCACGCCCAACTGCCCTATTGCCTTCTCTCCGTTCACTGCCGGACAGGCAGCTTAGAAATACATGGACAACGCATCATCAAGATCATTAATGTTCACTGCCGGACAGGCAGCTTAGAAAAGTATAATAAGTCATTACGCCATCACCGGCACGTTCACTGCCGGACAGGCAGCTTAGAAAAGATCCAGCGTCTCCATCAGGCTTTCTAATTCGTTCACTGCCGGACAGGCAGCTTAGAAACGTTGCGCCTTCTCTTTCGGCAGCGTGTCTATGTTCACTGCCGGACAGGCAGCTTAGAAATCACCCGCGTGTCTCCAGAGGTTTTTTAACTCGTTCACTGCCGGACAGGCAGCTTAGAAAGGTGGCGCTGATAATATTAGTGATTACACCGAGTTCACTGCCGGACAGGCAGCTTAGAAAGTTTTCCTCACTCGCACCGGAGGGTAACGCATGTTCACTGCCGGACAGGCAGCTTAGAAATTCAAGGTCCGAGTAGTGTGAGACAGAATTCAGTTCACTGCCGGACAGGCAGCTTAGAAAACCACAAGCGAGGCAGGCATGAAAAATACAACGTTCACTGCCGGACAGGCAGCTTAGAAATTGAGTTCATGCACGGCCAGAAACTTCGTCCCGTTCACTGCCGGACAGGCAGCTTAGAAATCCGAGTTAATCTCGCGAGTTTGCGGGACTATGTTCACTGCCGGACAGGCAGCTTAGAAATACGCGCACGAATCCGGCGATGGACTTTTAAAGTTCACTGCCGGACAGGCAGCTTAGAAAATTCAGGAATATGTCTTGTGGTGCGCTAAGGTGTTCACTGCCGGACAGGCAGCTTAGAAATCATAAATTTTTAGGCTACGTGCCAGAGCGCAGTTCACTGCCGGACAGGCAGCTTAGAAAATCTGGCAGCATCCAAAACGCCGCTGACATTTGTTCACTGCCGGACAGGCAGCTTAGAAAAGGATTCAGTATTTCATCATAGGATTGTTATTGTTCACTGCCGGACAGGCAGCTTAGAAACCTTGCTGTATGGGCTTACAACCGCGTTCAACGTTCACTGCCGGACAGGCAGCTTAGAAATGAGCCGATTCACTGCTGAACAGGCAGCAAACGTTCACTGCCGGACAGGCAGCTTAGAAAATCCAATGTAGGAAGTAAAGTAATCGGCCCTGGTTCACTGCCGGACAGGCAGCTTAGAAAGACGGGTAAGCGTGATGGATCGGAATGGGTCAGTTCACTGCCGGACAGGCAGCTTAGAAATACCCCATTGCTTATGAAATGCCGGTATTGAAGTTCACTGCCGGACAGGCAGCTTAGAAACTTCCGGGGTTGTCGTAATGCCGATGCCGTTTTGTTCACTGCCGGACAGGCAGCTTAGAAAGCCTTGCCAGAAAACTGGTTCTTGTCGGATTTGTTCACTGCCGGACAGGCAGCTTAGAAACAGAACCGAACCGCGCATCGGCCCAAATAATAGTTCACTGCCGGACAGGCAGCTTAGAAAAACCTCGTTCGTGCATGTTACAGAACGCACATGTTCACTGCCGGACAGGCAGCTTAGAAATCAACCGAACAACCTATTGTACTGAAGTTATGGTTCACTGCCGGACAGGCAGCTTAGAAAAAAAATTAATGGCGGGCAACCAGGATTCAGTAGTTCACTGCCGGACAGGCAGCTTAGAAAGCACTTCGACCTTATCAACTGGATATCTCACCGTTCACTGCCGGACAGGCAGCTTAGAAAAATCAGAATGTTGCTGAAGCCGGATTTCCAATGTTCACTGCCGGACAGGCAGCTTAGAAACGCAGAAAACCATGTTCCCGATTTTTGTATATGTTCACTGCCGGACAGGCAGCTTAGAAAGCAACAAGACATGTTGAGGATGATGTTATTTTGTTCACTGCCGGACAGGCAGCTTAGAAATTGTTAAACGTCCCGCGCTTTGGGCTCTTTGTGTTCACTGCCGGACAGGCAGCTTAGAAAAATAGCGATAATCAAATCGAAAAACCCAGACGGTTCACTGCCGGACAGGCAGCTTAGAAAATCATTAAGGCACTCACTGACGCTCACCTCACGTTCACTGCCGGACAGGCAGCTTAGAAAATTGCGCGGTAAACTTCAGGCTTGTCCAAGTAGTTCACTGCCGGACAGGCAGCTTAGAAAACAGGGATCACGCAAACAGTCGATAGCACTTCGTTCACTGCCGGACAGGCAGCTTAGAAATGGAAGCGCACAGCGCTGGCGAGTTGGTAATTGTTCACTGCCGGACAGGCAGCTTAGAAAGCTAATCGCGAAGGTGCCAGTACCTTGAGTTGGTTCACTGCCGGACAGGCAGCTTAGAAACATATCTTTTCCGCAGTTTTACGCGCTGTGCAGTTCACTGCCGGACAGGCAGCTTAGAAATTGGCGCGGTTCCTGGCAGCGCCCATTTGGGCGTTCACTGCCGGACAGGCAGCTTAGAAACGATGGGGAAAAATACAGCGGTTAATTATGATGTTCACTGCCGGACAGGCAGCTTAGAAAATCTGGCAGCATCCAAAACGCCGCTGACATTTGTTCACTGCCGGACAGGCAGCTTAGAAAGTGGCAATAGTGAATTTTGATGAGGCTGTGGCGTTCACTGCCGGACAGGCAGCTTAGAAAAGCTTGAGGTTTTGGTCTGCGTGAAAGATAAGGTTCACTGCCGGACAGGCAGCTTAGAAAACCCGCGATGGAATGCCAGAATTCTTCCCACTGTTCACTGCCGGACAGGCAGCTTAGAAATTGACCGTTGGGTATTTGCTCAATCTCGCCACGTTCACTGCCGGACAGGCAGCTTAGAAAGTTAGCGGCAATTGGAACAAAGCGACACTATTGTTCACTGCCGGACAGGCAGCTTAGAAAGTTAGCGGCAATTGGAACAAAGCGACACTATTGTTCACTGCCGGACAGGCAGCTTAGAAAATCCACCCGATATCCCGCGCCTCAGTCCAAAAGTTCACTGCCGGACAGGCAGCTTAGAAAGCGAACAGGATCAGGCCAGCGAGACGGCCTAAGTTCACTGCCGGACAGGCAGCTTAGAAAATTGAATAACTTGGTTTAGGTTCTTCTGCAAAGTTCACTGCCGGACAGGCAGCTTAGAAACCAGGGGAAATTATACCTGCGTTGAGACATTTCGTTCACTGCCGGACAGGCAGCTTAGAAATGGAAGCGCACAGCGCTGGCGAGTTGGTAATTGTTCACTGCCGGACAGGCAGCTTAGAAATGCCAAAGCCAACGACTGAAAGCGATGACTATGTTCACTGCCGGACAGGCAGCTTAGAAAAACAATGCCGAGTCCCATGCCCACAGGGCCGCGTTCACTGCCGGACAGGCAGCTTAGAAAAGCCAGTACAGCGTACCTTTTGACCTTTAGAGGTTCACTGCCGGACAGGCAGCTTAGAAATGACTCTCTCGCAACTGATTGGATCACAATGCGTTCACTGCCGGACAGGCAGCTTAGAAAATTGAGTGGGACGAAGTTAAAAAACCATTGAGGTTCACTGCCGGACAGGCAGCTTAGAAAGCAAAGACTTCTTCGGACCTTATGCCGTCTATGTTCACTGCCGGACAGGCAGCTTAGAAAACTACGCCCAGGCTTTCAGCATGAAGACCATGGTTCACTGCCGGACAGGCAGCTTAGAAAGGTATTTGCCGTGGCCAGTGGATCATTCACCCGTTCACTGCCGGACAGGCAGCTTAGAAACCTATGATAGTATCATCAAGTGTTGACTCGCCGTTCACTGCCGGACAGGCAGCTTAGAAAGTATTCACGCGAGAGCACAACGGCGAGTATACGTTCACTGCCGGACAGGCAGCTTAGAAAAGTAGTATCTTTCCTCACCATCCACAGTGAACGTTCACTGCCGGACAGGCAGCTTAGAAAAACAAGGTCATTGCAACCTTGGAAGAATACAAGTTCACTGCCGGACAGGCAGCTTAGAAAACCAAACGAACTCGCAATATTCACCAGACCGGGTTCACTGCCGGACAGGCAGCTTAGAAATGAACAATCGCAAGTTTGTTAGTGTCGAAAGAGTTCACTGCCGGACAGGCAGCTTAGAAAATCCACAGTGAACTGATAATCCGTTGATAGCTGTTCACTGCCGGACAGGCAGCTTAGAAAGCCGCACCATCACCGGCACTACCCGCAGAACCGTTCACTGCCGGACAGGCAGCTTAGAAATTGAGCGCGTTTGCGCTTGCGCTCGGTGGCCTGTTCACTGCCGGACAGGCAGCTTAGAAAAGTCTGCAATCAACCTTGCTTCCACATCAGATGTTCACTGCCGGACAGGCAGCTTAGAAAAAATGCTGATACGACCGCGCTGCGCTTTTCCAGTTCACTGCCGGACAGGCAGCTTAGAAATCCTGGGAAATCCTAACCATGCCACCTCGATAGTTCACTGCCGGACAGGCAGCTTAGAAAGATACAGGGTCGTGTCTCGATGTCTCGATGTCGTTCACTGCCGGACAGGCAGCTTAGAAACAGCACTTGCCAAGATTGTCAATGCTGCAGTGGTTCACTGCCGGACAGGCAGCTTAGAAACCAGGCTTTAGCAGCACACCCCAGGCTTTAACGTTCACTGCCGGACAGGCAGCTTAGAAATGTTCCAACGGGCGGATCTGTGCGTACTGCGGGTTCACTGCCGGACAGGCAGCTTAGAAAACACCAAGTCATTTACAGCAATATCGGTTGTCGTTCACTGCCGGACAGGCAGCTTAGAAATCAACCGAACAACCTATTGTACTGAAGTTATGGTTCACTGCCGGACAGGCAGCTTAGAAAAGGGAGTCGGAAAAACTAGCGGCGGCAGAATTGTTCACTGCCGGACAGGCAGCTTAGAAAGACTGGTTTTCCAGACTTTCAACGGACTATGAGTTCACTGCCGGACAGGCAGCTTAGAAATAACGGTCAAGGCGCAGCATGGCAGAACAACAGTTCACTGCCGGACAGGCAGCTTAGAAAGATCAACTGGCGAACACGCAGCAATGACATCCGTTCACTGCCGGACAGGCAGCTTAGAAATTCGCAAAGGTCTTGTAGACGTTCAGGAACTCGTTCACTGCCGGACAGGCAGCTTAGAAAGCCGCCGTTAATACCGGCGCCACCACCACCACGTTCACTGCCGGACAGGCAGCTTAGAAATGGAGCGAGTTTGATCGGCGAGGCTGCACGGGGTTCACTGCCGGACAGGCAGCTTAGAAATGACAGTTCCGGCTCATGCTCGAAGCGTGGAAGTTCACTGCCGGACAGGCAGCTTAGAAAAAAAGTCTCAACTATTGGGACGCACATCGACAGTTCACTGCCGGACAGGCAGCTTAGAAAATTTGGTGTTGTCTGCACAACCCGCGTGTCTCGTTCACTGCCGGACAGGCAGCTTAGAAAATTTGCTAGGCAAGCCGCGACTTTAACAGCCAGTTCACTGCCGAACAGGCAGCTTAGAAATTACTAAATAACTTTGAGTAGAGGGCGGGGCGGTTCACTGCCGGACAGGCAGCTTAGAAACGTAATTCTACTATCGGGACTGGATATAATGAGTTCACTGCCGGACAGGCAGCTTAGAAATCAGCGCAATAAGCCAGCACGACAATAAACGCGTTCACTGCCGGACAGGCAGCTTAGAAAATGAAAAAGAGGACATACCAAGAGCGCTTATTGTTCACTGCCGGACAGGCAGCTTAGAAACTGAATGCGTTCGCTTCGTTTTCGATTTCGGTGTTCACTGCCGGACAGGCAGCTTAGAAAAGTAGTATCTTTCTTCGCCTTCGACTTTGAACGTTCACTGCCGGACAGGCAGCTTAGAAATCCCCAGAACCTACGGCAGGCCCCCTGATTCAGTTCACTGCCGGACAGGCAGCTTAGAAAAGTTGTTAGTGTGCAGGTCTGACCGGATGAAAGTTCACTGCCGGACAGGCAGCTTAGAAAAATGTCGGCTAACAAGATCGTAAAGAAAGTTGGTTCACTGCCGGACAGGCAGCTTAGAAAAGACATGTTTCAAAACAAAGCCTTGAGCGCGTGTTCACTGCCGGACAGGCAGCTTAGAAATGGATTTGATGGATGACTGCACTACTTGGGCAGTTCACTGCCGGACAGGCAGCTTAGAAATGTGTGCTGGCAATTTGTGTTTAGCCCGCTTCGTTCACTGCCGGACAGGCAGCTTAGAAAAATGTTGATAATTACGCAGTGTCTATTCAGATGTTCACTGCCGGACAGGCAGCTTAGAAAGCTGGACAAATAGGCTTTCAACACCTTGATAGGTTCACTGCCGGACAGGCAGCTTAGAAATAACAAGTGATTAACGTGCTCTTGGGCTCGGGGTTCACTGCCGGACAGGCAGCTTAGAAAAAAGCGCGATATGTTGCACTCGGTTTGTCATTGTTCACTGCCGGACAGGCAGCTTAGAAAGTGTCGACTTCATACGCGGTTAGACACGGCGAGTTCACTGCCGGACAGGCAGCTTAGAAATACCACCGGAGGGATAGAGTCTGGATTCTGGCGTTCACTGCCGGACAGGCAGCTTAGAAAAGCCACTCTGCAAACTGACCTTCGTTTAGTAAGTTCACTGCCGGACAGGCAGCTTAGAAACACTCACCGGGTGCAGTTGATGGATCTTTAAAGTTCACTGCCGGACAGGCAGCTTAGAAAAGATGATGCGTCTGTAGGGTTTGACTTTGAGCGTTCACTGCCGGACAGGCAGCTTAGAAAAAGGGCAGATAACGAAATCCCGAGTCGTTGATGTTCACTGCCGGACAGGCAGCTTAGAAAAGGCATGATCATCGACGATCTATTACCAGGTGGTTCACTGCCGGATAGGCAGCTTAGAAAGTTTAATACATCCTCGAAAGTTTTTTCGATTGGTTCACTGCCGGACAGGCAGCTTAGAAATTTCAACCAGCGATCCCCCTTCATCTTCTGGTGTTCACTGCCGAACAGGCAGCTTAGAAAATCTCTCAGGGTGGGCACTGCGTATTCTCATGGTTCACTGCCGAACAGGCAGCTTAGAAAATTCCTGCCCACGGAACACGCCGCCAAGCACCGTTCACTGCCGGACAGGCAGCCTAATAATGCAATAGTCCATTAAAAACCTCTACCTATTTGTCTCTCTACAGCCTGAGCTAGTTTTCCGAATGTACAATCAAGCTAAATAAGCGTATGCAAGCCTATTCAACAGTCACGGATTTTGCCAGATTTCTGGGTTGATCCACGTCGGTGCCTTTAAAGACTGCGACATGATACGAAAGCAGTTGCATGGGTATAGCGTAGATAATTGGCGAAATAATCGGATGACAGTTTGGCATAGCAACAAAAGTTAGATCATCGTCTTTATCAAATGTCGCTTCATCGCCGAAGACTATAAGTTGTCCGCCCCTGGCTCTAACTTCTTCCAGATTGGACATCACCTTTTCTAACAGTTCATCCCCGGGTGCAACTGCCACCACTGGCATATCATCATCGACCAACGCCAGTGGGCCATGCTTGAGTTCCCCTGCGGGGTATCCTTCTGCGTGAATATAAGATATTTCCTTTAACTTCAAGGCACCTTCCAGTGCAACCGGATGGTGAGTACCTCTTCCCAAAAACAGCGCATGATGTTTATCTACAAATTGTTCAGCGACTATCTTAATCTGGGGGTCTCTTACCAGTGTCTCGGAAATTAAATCCGGTACGGTATTCAGGGCTGCGACATATTCTGCTTCGTCTTCCTCGGACAATCCCTGGCATTTGGCAATTGAGAGTACCAGCATTAGTAGATCCGTCAGTTGATTGGTGAACGCTTTGGTTGACGCTACACAAATCTCGGGGCCAGCATTGATCATCAGGCACAAATCTGACTCCCGAACCAGGCTGCTATTCGGGACATTACAAAGACACAAAGAAGCCAGATAGTTATCGTCCGTTGCATCTCGAAGGGCAGCAAGCGTATCTGCTGTTTCACCAGACTGGGAAATAGTCACCATGAGTGTATTTTCAGGCACTGCAACTTTCCGATAACGAAACTCGCTGGCTATCTCAACCTGGCAGGGAATCCCAACAATTTGCTCACACCAGTATTTGGCAACCAACCCGGTATAGAAACTACTCCCGCAGGCGACAATTTGTACGGCCCTGGTTTTGGTGAAAATTTTCTCTGCCTCAGCACCAAACGCATTAACCAGCACGCGCTTATCGGTTACTCGACCTTCAAGGGTCTCACGAACCCTGGTGGGCTGTTCGTGAATCTCTTTCATCATATAGTGGCGATATTTGCCTTTATCAGTGGCATCGGCGGTGGCATCCAGCCTGACAATTCGATCATCAACCGCCGTATCACTGCCACCAAATATCTCGATCGTGTCAGCGGTTATCTCAACAATCTCACCTTCATCAAGATAGATAAACCTGTCAGTCACCGGGCGTAATGCCTGTGGGTCAGACGCAACATAGTTTTCGCCAATTCCGCAGCCAACCACCAGCGGGCTTCCGACGCGAGCGGCAACAATCACACCGGGGTAGTCTGTATGAATCACCCCAACCGCGTAGGCACCCCTTAACATCGCTAGTGCCGCAACAACGCCACTTCTAAATCCACCGGTAGCGTTCACTTCCCGATGAACCAGGTGAGCGACTACTTCAGTATCGGTTTCAGACGAAAATTGATAACCCTCTTTTTCAAGTTCTATCCGGAGCTCAGCATGGTTTTCAATGATGCCGTTGTGAACAACCGCAACCTTGTCAGATGAAACATGGGGATGTGCATTACCCTCGGTTGGTTTTCCGTGGGTTGCCCAACGTGTATGTGCGATACCCGTTTCACCTCGACCGGGGTCCGACTCACTTCCTCTTTTACAGGCAGCCTTTAGCTCTGCAACTTTACCAACTCGCCTGACTCGTTTTAGGCGGCTTTCTGTATCCATGAGAACCAGACCAGCAGAGTCATAACCGCGATATTCAAGCCTTTGCAATCCTTCTAACAATATACCCGTGACATTTCTTCTTGTTGCCGCGCCGACTATTCCGCACATTATTTTTCGTCCCTCGGTCCTTTCCAGTTTTCAAAAACCTTTTGCCGGCCACGGCCGATTGCCAGACCTCCCTCAACTTCATGAGTAATTGTTGAACCTGCACCTATGGTTGCACCCTCACCAATTTTAACCGGTGCCACCAGCGAGCTATTGGAACCAACAAAAACATTGTCGGCAATTTCGGTCAAATGCTTATTAACTCCATCATAGTTACAAGTGATTGTGCCAGCGCCAATATTCACACCGGCGCCAATGTTAGCATCACCGAGGTAACTTAAATGGCTTGCTTTGGATCCATGACCCATGGTGGTTTTTTTAACCTCTACAAAATTGCCGACACTCACCGTATCTGTCAGATTTGCTCCAGGCCTTAATCTGGCAAAGGGACCAACGCTACAGTCTTCTCCCACTGTCGCTTCTTCCAGCATTGAGTTTGGTTTGATCAAAGATCCATTTGCAATGGTGGTGTCCTTGACCATACAGTTGGCCGATACGGTGACATTGTCTCCCAGCGTTACCTCACCCTCAAATATACAATTGATGTCAATGCTGACATTTTTCCCAACGGTGAGATTCCCCCTGATATCCAGTCTCGCCGGATCAATGACATGGACGCCAGCGTCCATC
>Ga0206123_10004655_pt1 | contig 10654 bp, 9 predicted proteins | sample Helgoland_Spring_2_FD_160086 | JGI IMG/M metagenome (GOLD analysis project Ga0206123, IMG submission 160086) | Pelagic subsurface seawater microbial communities from Kabeltonne, Helgoland, North Sea - Helgoland_Spring_Bloom_20160316_1 | ecosystem: Environmental > Aquatic > Marine > Epipelagic ... | reverse complement strand
TCCAGTACCTGTTGCACGGCAGGGTCAGAGAGAATGGCCTTCATGCCAGTAAGTTGTGGTTCATAGCCCATATAACCGGAAAAATCTAAATGGTCAGGGTCCGCCTTTATGATTTCCAGCATAGGCCGGATACTCGCGGGATCTTCAAAACCGCCTCGATGCAGGCCAACGTCCAGTTCAAAGTTGATGCGCATTTTTACACCGAGTTTTTTGGCCAACGCCTGGTATTGCGCCAGTCTTTCCTGAGTGTCGATCAACCACTGGACCTGATCTTCTGGACTAAATGTAACCTCAGAACCGAGCTTTTTGTAAAATAGTCGCGCTGCACTGACTGGCATCGGTTTGCCCATCAGCACCTCTGCCTCTGGTATCTCGTTGGCGATTTCATTGAGGAATGGCTGGTGGAATAGCATTAAGGCCCGGGTGTCTGCGCGTTGCATTGTGTGACGTAGAAGCGGGATTGAGGGTAAAGACTTGACCACGATCCGATAGGTTTTATTCGGTCCCACCATGCTTTTGATCTGGTCAATGTTCTGGTTTACTCGTTCAAGATCAAGCAGCATTACTGGTCGTCCCGGACCATCGCTGCGCAACATGGTGTTTAGGCTTGAGAAGTAGGCGTTGTGGGGTTGTCCCAGGTCATCCGGGCGCCAGAGGTAGACTCCTGCGCCACCGGCGAGTACGGCACCTGTTCCACCTAACAACACGGTTCTGCGTTTCACAAGGTTACTCCAAATAACTTTCTTAAATGGTCATTCAGCATCCTGCCTTCCGGGTCCAGCTCCTTACGCAACTCGGAAAAGCGACCGAACTCAGGATAGAGCTCCATCAGTTCTTTTGCGCCCAGCGAATGTACTTTACCCCAGTGGGGCCTGCCCTGATACTTCCAGAATATCGGCTCGATAATGTCAAAGTAGGGCCTGTAGTCTTCGGTGGCGATTCGATGGATCGAAATCGCAGCATGACCTTCATGACCAGAACTCATCGATAACCAGGTGTCATCGGCCGCCACATAGCGGTATTCGAGCGGGAACACCACATCGATTCGCTTTTGCTCAATGGTTCGCAATACTTCCTCTAAACATTCAGCACCGGCGGCTAATGGCACCGAATATTCCATCTCATTAAAACGATTGTTGCGAACGTTTGCCAAAATTCGGTGTGAAACATCAACCCTACTGCTGGGTTCAATCATTTCCGCCAGACCATTCACCAGAGGCTTGCGTTGCTCCGGAGGAACTTGCATCCAGCCACGCATGGCATTGTCAAAGGCTGCTGCTTCCTCCGGCGGTGCCGTTGGGTTGTTGATTGGTTCATCAGTCTCGTCAGTTGCCAGCGCGATTGCGTAGTCCGAGTGGGTCAGGGGAAATATTTCGAAATGCCGATGTTTAGCGGCTTGTTCGTCAAACTGGCCAAGCACCTCGTCAGTTTTCATTATCCAACTGGTTTGTTTGAGACGGTAGGGTGTTCGGTTCTGGAGGGTTATCTGGGTAATTACCCCCAATGCCCCGACACTCACCCGTGCCGCGTTAAACAGTTCGGTCTCTCTGGGTGTGATGTCGAGTTGTTCACCCGTCGGAGTGATCAATCGAATTTTTGTGATATATCCAGATAGGCTCTTAAAATTGATGCCAGTCCCATGGGTACCAGTGGCTGTTGCACCCGCCAGTGTTTGCCGGTCGATATCCGGTAGATTGAACATCGCCTGGCCAATATTGGTCAATGCCTCGCCCATGTCCCCGAGGCGTGTACCTGCAGCGAAGGTTGCGGTCAGCTCTGTTGCGTCATGTGTTAACAAGCCCGTGAGTTGATCCAAAACTACGAGATGACCGTCGGTTGGCACAAGTGGTGTAAATGAGTGGCCGGAACCGACCGGGCGTACTTGGCCTTTTGATGTACTGAAAAATTTAACCAGTTCGGCCTCGCTGGCAGGTGATACCCTCGCAATTGGATGGGCCACAACACCGCCTGACCAGTTACGCCAGGGTGTCGCACCTGAATTGGTCAGTGCCAGGGCAGGTCGCGTAGCGCCATAGAGCGCGGCAAGCACGCTCGTGGAGAGCAGGGTTCTTCTGGTCATTTTCATCTGGATTCTCCCGCAGCCATAAAATCAATTAGACTGGAAAAATCCTGTTCCGAGCAGGCCATACAGTAGCCTAGCGGCGGCATATTGTTGTAACCCTCGATGGTATGCTTGAGTAGTAAGGGTTTGCCGCTTGCCAGCCTTGGCGCCCACTCTTCAGCATGGCCTAACCTGGGTGCACCAGCTTCGCCGGTCACATGGCAGAGGGCACAACTTTGTGACCACAGTCTGGTGATCCTGACACCGGGGGCTTGTTCAGTCGGCACAATCGCCACTTTTTTCTCAGGTTCCGGAGTGCTGCATCCAGCAATGCCCAGGATTATGCTTGCCCCTGCCAGCAACAGGTAAGTCCGATGATTCATATTAAAACCTGTAAGTTGCGTCAATACCGAGAACACGAGGCGTGCCGAGCATTTCTTCGTTGAAACCAAAGAATGAAAGATCGAAGGCGTACACCAGGTATTCTTTGTCAGCGAGGTTTCTCCCGTAGACCGAAACGCCCCACTTTTCATCTGCAGAAGTCCAGCTTACCCGTGCATTCCAGAGCCAGTAGGCTTCCTGGCCCAGCAGTGGATTATTCAAGGCGTCGAAGGATACGTCATCCTGATAGTTGAAATCAGTCTGCAGGGTTACTTTACTATCGTTAGCAAGAAAAACATCATACTGAATCAGGCCATTGAATGTTAATTCGGGCGACATCGTAATATTGTTACCGGAAAAGTCACCGGTTGGAATCACAAAGTCTTCGTACTCGGTGTTTAGCAAGCCCAGGCCGAGATTTACAAACAGGTTGTCAACAGGCATCCACTGCAGCTCAAATTCAGCCCCGTAGTTGCGAGCGTCTGCAGCGTTGGAAATAGTAGAGAAACCTACGCCGTTGACGATAACAAAAGCAAAGACCTGGAGGTCAGAGTAGTCATAGTAGAAAGCTGAGCCGTTGAAACGCACTCTGCCGCCAGCGAGGGTCGATTTAAAGCCCACCTCGTAACTGATCAGTTTCTCCTCATCGTAGGGAGATGTGCCATCGCTGGTACTTTGGATACCACCACCCTTGAATCCTGTAGTGACACCACCGTACAGCAGCAGGTCATTCGATAATGCGTAGTCCACCAGGACCCGACCGGAAATATTCTGAAAGTCGATACTGGAATTCGAAGGGAAGCCCGGTTGGGCAGGGAAACCGGCCTCGGGTTCATCAAAGAAAAAGAAACTCCTGTGATCGACTTCTTCATTTGTGTAACGCAAGCCGGCTGATACTTTCAGATCATCTGTAAGTTCCATCGTTGTATCGAAAAACACAGCGAAGCTGGTGATTTCCTGATTAGTGCCTGACTTGCTTTTCTGGATAAATTGTTCCGGGCAGAAGCCACCGGGATTGCCAGGGGGCGCCGAGCAATTGACATCATCACCGATCACCGTAAATCGCAGGACCCGCAAAATATCAAATGCGGTCCGATCGACGGCCTCGTCATTAAGATAATAGATGCCGGCTAACCAGCTTCGGCCATCGTCTTCCCAGCTCAATCGAAGTTCTTGGGAAAAGGACTCCTGAAGGACTGAAAGCTCTCCTGTCAGCAGATCATTGGGGCCATCGTCGGTTTCTTCTGGTCGAAAGTCGTCCATGTCATCGTAGGAACTGATGGATGTCAGCAGGTAATCTCCCAGTTGCCAATTTAGCGTGACCGATAGGCCCCAGAAATCCGTATCATTTTTTGATTCGAAGTCGTAGTTGCCCTCATCATAGGCAGCGGCTGATGGGACGTTGACTCCCGTGAGCGTGGTGTAGGGTCGCTCTTCCGAATAGCCTAGAATGTCGACACAGTTTCCTGCGAGGATGTCCGCATTGTTGCACATCGCGCCCGTTGCATCCCACACCCCCAAATGGCGATACTGTACGGAATCTGATTCACTTTTGCCCGCGTGCAAATTGAACAGTAAGTTCACCTCGTCGCTGGGGTTGAAATCCAATAACAATCGCCAGGCAAGTTCATCGACACCTTGTTGGTCATTACCAGTAAACCCGTTTTTTAGCCAGCCGTCGGAGTCTGTCTTTAATAACGAAAAACGGAATGCGGCCGCGTCACCCAGGGGACCGCCAAAAGCACCTTCCAGACTTTTTAACCCAAAGCTCCCGGCGTTGGCTCGGGCCCAACCCTCCCAATCCTGAGTGGGCTTGCGGGAGACAAAATTTACTGCACCACCGGTAGCGTTACGTCCGTAGAGCGTACCTTGTGGTCCTCGCAGTACTTCAACTCGCTCGACATCCAACAACTGGAATATTTGGGCTGCATTGGATGAAATGTAAGTTTCGTCAGAATAGGAGGCAATCGGCCCCTGATTTAGAACACCAAAGTCATTTAGTCCTACACCCCTGATAAACGGGGCGGGCACCCCGGTGTCCCCGTTGGGATAGCCGACACTAAAGTTAGGTGTTTGAGCCGTAATATCAACAGATTGCCGAAAGCCAAGGGCCTCAATGGCATCGCCGGTGAATGCCGTAATAGAAATCGGCGTTTCTTGTAAATTACCTTCACGTTTTTGTGCTGTCACGATGACTTCCTCCATCATCGGTGACTCTGCCGCCCATAACGACAGGCTATTGCCAAGCAACATCACTCCAAAAACCACTGGTCCGACATACCCCTTAACCGCGTTACTATTCATGCGCTTATCCCTTTGGCGAACATTAGTGAGTCGAATAGGATACATTTGTACCAATTTAAAAACAATACCATTTCGCTATCAGAAATTTCGTTTCTCAGGTCGATCGAGAGATCAAAGCCAGCTCAGTTCAGTTGATTCTTTACAAGTGCCAGAAGATCTGCCCTAAAGGTTGCGAGATCAGGTGGTTTATCTGATTGGGCCAGATATAAAAACTGATAACCTCTGATCAGGGCCAGGCTCATGCGGGCGAGCTGTTCAGGATTTTTGGCACCTAACGCTTTCATGCGCTCGGTAGACCGTTTATGCAGGATTTGTTGAATCTGGTCATACTCGGGTGCGTAACTGGGTTCCCGTGCGATCGCCAAAACCAGCTCAAATTCTGCAGCAACAATGAGATTGGCGTCTTTGAGTTCCATCTCTACCACCTCGGCCACAGCATCGACACTTTCTTCAACGCCCCGGTTGGCAAGTTCCGTATGGTGGCTGTTGACCTCTTCCAGGCGTTGCAGTTCCTGCTCGTTAAAGTATTGAAATGCTTCTCGAATTAGATCCTGCTTGGTCTGGAAATAGTAGGTAGTGGCGCGCAGCGCGGCGCCGGCTTCAGCTGCGACGGCCCGGTGTGTCACCGCTGCGAATCCCTTACGGGCGATAATCCGGAGCGTCGCTTTGAGTAAGGATTTTTTTGTCGCCTTACCAGCTGAGTAGATACCGGGAGACACATCAACCTTCTCTATATTGTTTTTTTTGTTCATCAAACTGGGTACATTTTTTAGCCTACAATAACATAGGCCTGTAGGTTGTTGGGTGAATTGAAGGAACGAAGTTCGATTGCTATCCTTCAATGTCTCGAGCAGAACAAGCTTGAGCAGCAAAGTTGATTCAATCAATGGTGACAGTTTCTATGCGAACAGGAAAAAAATGACTGGATTCGTACACAAGCTACCTCGAGAGGTGCTCCTTAAAGCCCGAGGACTCGGAGAGGAAGGTGCGAATTGGTTGTCCCGATTAGATTCAGTGGTATCAATATTTGAAACTGAATGGTCGCTCTCGCTGGGTTCAGTCTTGGCGGGTGGTACCGAGGCGCTGGTCATTGATGCGACGTTAAAGGATGGCGATCTCGCTGTGCTCAAGATGGGACTACCCGGGAGCTCAGACATATCTGCAGAGGTGAGGGCATTTGAGCTAGTTGCAGGTGCTGGCTATGCAAAGCTTTTGCGTTTTGATCTGGAGTCTCATGTCTTGCTTTTGGAGCGTCTGGGGCACCATCTCGGCAGTGAGGATCGTTCGATTGAGACACAAATACATCTCATCTGTGAAGCACTGCATCCGAGTTGGATAAGACTCGAACAACCGAATGGTTTTATGACTGGAGCTAAAAAGGCAGATTGGCTAGCGGAGTTCATTGAACGGCAATGGCAGGAGTCAGGTAAACCTTGTCACAAGAAGATTATTCATCGAGCGCTGGATTTTTGTAGCGAGCGTGCAGCGACATTCAGTCTTGATAACTGTTTTTTGGTTCATGGGGATGCCCACGCCAATAATCTTTTATCCGTACCACACTCCCGCGAATACAAGTTTGTTGATCCTGATGGTCTATGTGCGGAACGTGCCTGTGATCTTGCTGTGCCCATGCGAGAGTGGAGTGAAGATCTGCTTCAAGGGAATACAGCGAAGTTAACGAGGCAGCGTTGCGCTTTACTTGCGAATTTGACTGAAGAGGACGAACATGCGATTTGGCAATGGGGATATATGGAACGAGTATCCACTGCCCTTGTGTTACTAACGATAGATATGAAACGTGAAGCAGAAATGATGTTGTTGGTTGCCGAAAAAGTTGTGGATCAATCAGTTTAGGTACTGGAACACCAGTTCTAAAACGACTCAATCAATTATCAGGAGAGTGTGATGGGCAGAATCGTGATGGCAGTATATCAACCAAAACCCGGTAAAGAAGCGATGTTAGATGCGCTGGTTGTAGATCATGTAGCAAGGTTGAAGGCGCAGAATTTGGTCACGGACAGAGAGCCAATCATTATGCGTTCCAGTTCCGAAGCGGTAATTGAAGTGTTTGAGTGGTTGTCAGCAGAGGCGATTGAGTCTGCCCATCAAAACGAAGCCGTCATTGAGATGTGGGGCCAGTTTGCGCAAGTTTGTGACTTTGTACCTATAGGCCAATGCCCAGAGGCTGCCACTATGTTTTCCGAGTTCACGCCAATTTAGTCGGCAAACACTAGTCGGCAAACACTAGTCGGCAAACACTAGTCCCAAATAGGGAGAGTCCCAAATAGGGACACACACCCAAACCAGTCCTACGAGGCCTGGACATCCGCTTACATCAGTTAAGGTGTTCTCTCTAACTTATCCAGGTATATATCTGCTTGTTGTTGGTGATGCTTCCGCCATCATTGGTGCATGGCTACTCCTCGTTCACAACTAATCGATCCTGAGTTCCCGCTGCATTACCACTTGATTTCACGGTGTGTGCGGCGCAGTTGGCTGTGTGGGCGTGATCGCAGAACCGGCAAAGATTACAATCATAGAAAGTCCTGGCTAAAAGAACGGATGCTTCATCTTGCCCGCTACTTCGCTGTTGAGATCGATGCCTTCACCATCATGGACAATCACTTCCATCTGGTCGTCTACTTTGATCCAGCGGATTGCACTCGCTGGAGCGCCGCTGAAGTGGCATATCGTTGGTGTGAAGCATTTCCGACAAAGTCTGCCAGGGATGATCCTGGCGAGTCAGAATTCTCAAAAGCAAGGCAGCGGGAAGCGCTGCTGGCACAGCCACTGCTACTTGAGCGCTGTCGAAAAACGCTGGGCTCAGTGTCGGCTTTTATGAAACACTTGAAACAACCGATTGCCTGGCGGGCAAATCGGGAGGATAAATGCACCGGACATTTCTTTGAAGGTCGGTTCTACTCTGGAGCGCTATTGTCCGAGGACGCAGTTCTGGCAGCGATGGCATATGTGGATCTGAACCCGGTCCGCGCAAAAATTGCCCGCAGCATAGAACAATGCAGTGACAGTTCAATAGTGACGCGTTTACAAGCGACCGCCAACAGCAAAGCACGACTGTCAGCGGCACTGACGCCTTTAGTCTCTGGGATCAGTGACTCTTCACCACGATTGTCAATGAGCCTTCAAGCTTACTGTGAGCGATTAATGGAGTTGATTGATCAGGAAGGCAATAGCAATGAACAATCTGAATCAGACTGGTTTAACCGGGTAGCATCATTTCGAAAAAAGCAGCGAGCATATGGTGTGCGTGCAGAGCTGGAAGATTGGGGGTTGCGGCGTGGCTGGCGACGTTGTGGTGCTGCTTTACCTGGATGATATGCCGGAGCCGATTTTTTAGTAATTATAGCGTGTGTTTAATGTATTTTTTGTTTTCCTCTGCTGTTTTCTAGTTTCACGTTGGTCAAATTCAGAAACATCATCACTTAGCGAAGCTGCCAACGGTACTATAGAGTTTTAACGTGTGTCCTTTTTCACCTCATTCCCAATATCTGGACATGATTTCTTTTGACCAATCTGGTTGGGCCAGGCGACCTCTGGGGAGAAATTCAGCCATCACTGGCTTGATATCAATCACTGGTGTGCCGTCTATCGCATCGAGACCCTTCAGTTTTAATCGACGACCTTCGATGCCAATAATCTGACAAATAGTTACGCCCAATCGGTTCGGTCTATTTTTTCCTCTTTGGGAAAATATACCTACCTTTGGCCAGCTTGGATTGTTTCTCGGATGTCGTGCCCCGGTCACCACCTTGGACTCATCGGTTTTGTCAAAATGATAAATAACTTCTACATGTGAAAAGTCGGTTAGCCCGGTTAATGCTTCTTCCTCAAAACGTTCGTCGAGCAGGATGCTGGATTCTTCACTATCCCAATCGTCATCCTCCGCTTTGCTCCTGCTGGAAAGAACTACACCAATCGGTAAAATAACAATTTCTTTCACTGATCTGACCCCTTGACTTGTTGTTGATATGAAGACGACCTTAACATTAATATTGTAGTTCACGCTTTATCTGACGCGGCTACTCTTTGCGATAGGCTTTCGCCGGATACCCAAAGCCGATTTTCTGCCAAACGATGTTTTTCTCCTGATCCAATTCAATAACCCTATGATTGCCACCATCGGCGATTAGTGTGTTTCCATTTTTGAGCCTTTGTGCTTTCCACGGCCATTTTAGATCGAGTATTTGCCAAACAATCTTGCGTTCAGGTGTGAATTCCTTAACAAAGCCGGGTACGTCGTCATCCCAGCCAGCGACTAGTAAGTTTCCGTTCGCCAGAACTTCGAACGCACACGGATAACCGCCAACATTTATAACCGCCAATGTCTTACTGTCGGTAGAAATACGCCACAATGCATTTTCCCTGATGAGACTGACCCAATAGCTGATATCGTCCAAACGCACCGCGTCATAGGGAATTTTCAACATGTTGGTTTCAAATATGATATCCCCGTTTGATGCATAGTGAACAAGCCGGTCGGGCGGGAAATTGTTATCGCCGTTTAATCGGCCAGGTATTTCATCAATTATGAGGGTGGATTGAAAATAGTTGTCCGAATGGCTATCGCTCATATTTTCGATCGCGTAAACAGGATTGGATGCGACCAGTGTAAAACAGGTTGTCAAGATGATGTATATTTGGGTTCTGAACATCAATGTTTCCAGTTGTTGTTGGACTCGCTCGTATGCTTACGGGTTTCTGCAGGAAACAGAAACACATGCTTGATTGCAACCAGGATATTTATGTTGCTAATTAGTTCAAACCTTATATCCCTGGGAAAGCAAAGCTATGGTTAGGGTCAAATTAGGTTGTTGGTGATCTGAAGATATTTTCCTGATACCCACAACAACTATGACGGAGTTTACAAATTGATGCAGAACTGAACTTCTAATTCCCTTAAGTTATGATACCCCGGCCTTCTTTCAGGAAGTCGCCGGTATCAGTAATTGAGAAGTATAATGAATCAAACCACACCAGAGCCAGGTCTAACGAGGTCAGCTATCTCGCTGCAGACGATGGGTTTGATCGCCGGCCCGCTGTTTTTTTTCGCTTTGCTTTCTTTCGATGTTAGTCAAAATATCATGGGGCAGGACGCCTGGCGAACCGCTGCAGTTGCGTTGCTTATGGCTGTCTGGTGGTCTACCGAGGCGATACCTGTTTCGGTTACATCATTGTTGCCGATTGTCTGCTTTAGTCTGCTGGGTGTGTCGAGCCTTAACGAAGCTGTGGCACCTTATGCGCATCCGACAATCTACCTGTTTCTCGGCGCTTTTCTAATGGCCCTGGCTGTCGAGAAATGTGGCCTGCATAAACGATTGGCGCTTGCGATTTTGTCCAGAACAGGTACCCAGGGTACTCGGCTCATTGGCGGGTTTATGTTGACTTCAGCTTTCCTCTCCATGTGGATGAGCAATACGGCAACGACAATGATGTTGTTGCCGATCGCTATCTCTGTCATTGCTGTCGTGACGGAGAACGTGACCGAAATCAGCGAGATTAAGAAGCGAAACTTCGCTGTTGCAATGCTGCTTGGTTTGGCTTATGCGGCGACAATTGGGGGTGTAGGTACATTGATTGGCACACCTCCGAACGCGCTGCTGGCTGCATTTTTGGAACAGAATTACGGAATCGAGTTGGGTTTCATCGACTGGCTGGTTGTTGGTATCCCGGTGACAATAATCACTCTTCCACTAGCCTGGCTACTCCTTACCCGTCTTGTCTATACCGTGGATATTCCTGAATCTGCTGCAACAAGCGCTCATCTTCTTCAGTTAAGGAAAGAACTGGGCGCAATGAGTCTGGCAGAGAAACGTGTTGCCGTCATCTTCTCTCTTGTAATTGCGGGTTGGGTGCTTCGAAAACCGTTACAGAATAATTTTGAATTTA
>Ga0206123_10004651_pt1 | contig 10659 bp, 10 predicted proteins | sample Helgoland_Spring_2_FD_160086 | JGI IMG/M metagenome (GOLD analysis project Ga0206123, IMG submission 160086) | Pelagic subsurface seawater microbial communities from Kabeltonne, Helgoland, North Sea - Helgoland_Spring_Bloom_20160316_1 | ecosystem: Environmental > Aquatic > Marine > Epipelagic ... | reverse complement strand
TTGCTTGTGTAGGAGGAGGAAGTAATGCCGCTGGAGCATTTTACCATTACATGGATAATGAAAAAGTTGAATTAATTGCAGTGGAAGCTGATGGGTTAGGAATAGAAACTGATAAAACTGCAGCTACTACTCAAGTGGGAACAAAAGGAATTATCCACGGGAGTAAAACCTTATTAATGCAAAATAGCGAAGGACAAATTACTGAACCTCATTCTATTTCTGCTGGTTTAGATTACCCTGGAATTGGGCCTTTACATGCTCATTTATTTAAAAGTGGTAGAGGAATATTTATTGGAGCAACAGATAAAGAAGCATTAACAGCAGCTTATCAAATCACCAAATTAGAAGGAATTATTCCTGCTTTAGAATCATCGCATGCCTTAGCAGCTTTGAATAAAATAGAGTTTAATTCAACAGAAAACATTGTTATCAATTTATCTGGAAGAGGGGATAAAGACATGGAAACTTACATCAAAGAAATGGACAATGAGTAGAATAGAAACAACATTCAAAAACAACAAGAACATTTTAAATGTTTATCTAACTGCTGGTTATCCTAACCTCAACGATACCATTGCTATTGTTCAGGAATTAGCGAAAAATGGTGTTGACATGGTGGAAATTGGAATGCCTTTTTCCGATCCTTTAGCAGATGGCCCAACTATTCAGAATAGTAGTCAGGTTGCTATTAAAAATGGAATAGCTTTAGAATTAATCTTCAATCAGATTGAGGCTATCAGAAAAACAGTTGACATCCCTATTGTATTGATGGGTTATTACAATCAGGTTTTACAATACGGAGCAGATTCTTTTTTTGAAAAAGCAAAATCGGTAGGAGCTGATGGGTTTATTATTCCTGATTTACCTTTAGATATTTACGAAAAAGAACACCAACAAAAAGTTGAAGGTTTAGGGTTAGATATGATTTTCTTAATCACTCCGCAAACAACAGATGAACGAATTAAATTGATAGACTCTAAAAGTTCTGGCTTTTTATATGTTGTTTCTTCATTTGCCATAACTGGTTCTAAAAGTGATATTCAGCAATCTCAAATCGACTATTTCAAACGAATAAACAATATAGATTTGGAAAATCCGAAACTGATTGGTTTTGGAATTTCAGATAAAAAAACATTTGATACTGCATGCCAACATGCTGAAGGAGCAATAATAGGAAGTGCTTTCATTAAAGCGTTAGAAGGAAGCAATAACATCAAACAAACAGTTAGAGAATTTATTACAACAGTATTATGATTATTCAATTAGCAAATAATATTACAACTCAAGAACAAGCTGTTCTACTTAAGAAATTGTCCGATTTAAATATTAAATCAAACATTATTTCAACTCAATTTAAAAATTACATTGTTGGAATTCCTAAAAGTGACTTCGACATGAGAAGTATTGGAAACCTCAATGGTATTGATGATATCCATAGAGTTTCAGATGCGTATAAATTGGTATCTAAAAAATGGAAAGTAAATAATACCATTATTGACTTAGGGGATAATGTTACTATTGGAGGAAACGAGTTATCAATAATGGCAGGTCCTTGTTCTATAGAAGGAGAAGAACAAATTGAAAATACTGTTGCCCATTTGGTAAAAAACAATATCAAAATAATGCGTGGTGGTGTTTACAAACCAAGGAGTTCTCCTTATGCGTTTCGTGGAATGGGAATGGACGGCTTAAAATTATTTTATAAACATTGCGAAGAAAGCGGAATTAAAGTAATTACTGAAGTAATGCAAGTTTCTCAAGTTGAAGAAATGGCTGATTATGTTGATATTTTCCAGGTTGGAGCACGAAATTCACAAAACTTTAACCTCCTTGACATCTTAGGAAAAGTGGACAAACCTGTTATGATTAAAAGAGGTATGTCTGGAACTATTGAAGAACTGTTGGCTTCCGCAGAATATGTTTTCTCTAATGGAAATGAAAAAATTCTATTGTGCGAAAGAGGAATAAGAACTTATGAGAACGCTTACCGAAACACACTAGATTTAAATGCCATTCCTATTCTAAAAGAGAAATCACATTTACCAGTAATAGTAGATCCATCTCACGGGATTGGGTTAAGACAACATGTTGGAACAATGGCTCTGGCTGGGGTAATGTGCGGAGCGGATGGAATAATTATTGAGACACATACAAATCCTGAAAAAGCTTTTTCTGATGGTCAGCAAACTTTGTATCACGAGCAGGCAGAAAAACTGTATCAACAATTAAATCAAACACGTCAACTATATAAAAGTTTTTAATAAAATGGAAATCATACTTATATGTATTAGCCTTTTAGGTTCATTAACTTTTGCAATATCTGGAGCATTAAAAGCAATTAATAAAAATTTTGACCCTTTTGGTGTTTTAATTATTGGTTTTGTTACTGCTGTTGGTGGTGGTACAATTAGGGACATTTTAATAACCGATAAAACTGTCTTTTGGCTTACTGAAACAACTCATCTTTATTTTATTATTGGTGGAGTAATTCTAGCCATAATATTCAGAAATAAGCTAAACAAATTCAACAAATCTTTAACCATTTTTGATGCAGTAGGTTTGGGTCTTTTTACTATTACCGGAGTTCAAATTGGATTAGAAAACAACCTTCATTTTATTAATTGTATAATTTTGGGTACAGTTACAGGATCTTTTGGTGGTGTATTAAGAGATGTCTTAGTTAACGAAACCCCGGTAATTTTTAAAAAAGAAATTTATGCAACTATTAGTATTGCTGGAGGTGCAATATATCTTTTACTTCTGAAGATTGAGGTACAAAATCCTATTTTGCAGATAATCCCAATTGTATTAATTATTGTTGCTAGATTAATTGTATTAAAATTTAAAATATCACTTCCACAAATTAAATATAAATAAGAAGTTACTCATTTATTAGCTTCCGAGTTTCTCGGATTAACATCAATTAACACAAATTCACTAACGGTTGTCGTTTCTATTTTTCATTTAATTATATTTACAACCGATTAAAACAAGATGTCAGACAGTATAGTTATCATACCCACTTACAACGAAAAGGAAAACCTTGAAAAGATGGTACGTAAAGTGTTTTCTTTAGATAAAGATTTTCATGTTTTAATTGTTGATGATGGCTCTCCTGATGGAACTGCGACCATTGTAAAAAGACTACAAACCGAATTTCCTACTCAATTACATTTAGAAGAACGTAAAGGAAAATTAGGATTGGGAACAGCTTATATTCATGGTTTTAAATGGGCATTAGAAAGAACTTATCAATTTGTTTTTGAAATGGATTGTGATTTTTCTCATAACCCTGAAGATTTAATTCAACTATATAATGCTTGTACTATTGATGGTGGAGACCTATCGATTGGTTCTCGATATAAATCAGGAGTTAATGTGGTAAACTGGCCAATGGGAAGAGTTTTAATGTCTTATTATGCTTCTGCATATGTTCGTTTTATTACAGGATTAAACATTAGAGACACCACTTCTGGATTTAAATGTTACACCCGTAAAGTTTTAGAAACAATAGATTTAAATGCCATTAAATTTAAAGGATATGCCTTCCAAATTGAAATGAAATTTACTGCTGTTAAGTTTGGTTTTAATGTTGTGGAAGTACCTATTATTTTTACCGACAGACAAGAAGGTGAATCTAAAATGAGTGGCGGTATTTTTAAAGAAGCCATATTTGGTGTAGTCCAAATGAAAATGAAAAGTTGGTTTAGAAAATACGAGAAATAATTCCTTTCTTATTCCTTTCTCAATGTTCCGTTTTGTAATTTTACAACCATGGGAACACTTATCAAAAATGCACAAATAGTTAACGAAGGAAAAACCTTTAAAGGACACCTTTTAATTGAAAACGAAAGAATTTCTAAGATTTTTCAAGATGGAGATGATATATCTGATTTTGAAGCAAATCATGAAGTAAACGATATTCGTAACAATTACCTACTACCTGGTGTTATTGATGATCAGTGTCATTTTAGAGAGCCAGGATTAACGCATAAAGCAAACATAAATACAGAAAGTACTGCAGCTGTTGCTGGAGGAACTACTTCTTTTATGGAAATGCCAAACACTGTTCCTAACACATTAACTCAAGAATTACTACAAGACAAATACGATATAGGTGCAGCTACTTCATTAGCGAACTATTCATTTTATATGGGGGCTTCTAACGATAACATTGAAGAAGTTTTAAAAACAGATCCTAAAACAGTTTGTGGGGTAAAAGTATTTATGGGTTCTTCTACCGGAAACATGTTGGTTGACAACAAAGAAACTTTAGAAGAATTATTTTCTAAATGTAAATTATTGATTGCTGCACATTGCGAAGATGAAACAACCATCAGAAACAACATGGCAGCTTATAAAGAAAAATATGGTGAAGATGTGCCTATTGAATGTCATCCTGAAATAAGAAGCGAAGAAGCTTGTTATTTATCTTCTTCTTTAGCTATTGAATTAGCTAAAAAACACAATACACGCTTCCACCTATTCCACCTATCTACAGCTAAAGAGCTTGGTTTACTAGAAAATGTAACACCTTTAAAAGAAAAGAGAATTACTGCTGAAGCTTGTATTCACCACATGTGGTTTTCTGAAGAAGATTATGCTGAAAAAGGAGCTTTTATAAAGTGGAACCCTGCTGTAAAAAAAGCAACTGATAGAGATGCAATTTTAAATGCTGTTATTGATGGAACTATTGATGTGATTGCTACAGACCATGCTCCACATACAGTTGAAGAAAAATTAAACACATATTTTAAATCTGCCTCTGGTGGACCAATGGTACAACACGCTTTAGTAGCTATGTTAGAGCACTACCACAACGGGAAAATCACTCTAGAAAAAATGGTAGAAAAAATGAGCCATGCCGTAGCCGATTGTTTTAGAATTGAAGAAAGAGGATTTATTAGAGAAGGTTATTATGCCGATTTAGTAGTAGTTGATTTAGATAACCCTTGGACGGTAGAAAAAGAAAATTTACTCTACAAATGTGGTTGGTCTCCTATGGAAGGACAGACATTTAAATCTAAAGTTTTACAAACTTTCGTAAACGGACATTTGGTATTTAATATGGGTGAAATTGATGAAGACTACAGAGGGAAAAGAATGACTTTTGATTTTTAGAAGTTATTCCATATAGTCGTAAACCATAGAAAATTCAAGATTATCAATGCTCAATTCTTTAGATTTCTGATTAAACTCAGCCATTGTTAACGGACCAATTAATCCATTCATTGTTCTATAATTCATTCCTCTTTTTAAGGGAAGTATAAAATAATTGGTAATCGATTTATCAAGTTCCTTCCCATGTTCATATGGATGTTGCTTGGCAATAATATAGTTATCATTAAACCCTACAGCATAAACACATGCACGTATAACACCTCCGTATCCGGAGTCTGAATCTTTATAAGACAACCCACATTGTTCTCCTGTATCAGTAGCAACCATATAATAATTACCTACAACAGGGTCTTCTATAGCATATTCACATCCAGCAAAAGCAACTCCAATCAACAGTATTAACAACATTTTTCTCATTACTCAAATGTACAAAACATAATTTCATAAAAAAGGCTTCATTTATTGATGAAGCCTTTTTGGTTATGTCCGTCATTCTGAACTTGATTCGGAATCTCTTAAAAATCAGTAGTTCTATTATAAAGATTGCGGGGTAAGCCCGCAATGACGTTATTTTTCTAACTTCTTAATCTTCTCTTCTACCTGAGCAGTTAATTTTTGTTTGTAAGCAATAATTCTATCTCTTAACTCTGGGTTTTGAACAGATACAATTTGTGCAGCTAAAATACCTGCATTTTTTGCGCCATCTAAAGCAACAGTAGCAACTGGCACTCCACCTGGCATTTGTAAAATAGATAAAACAGAATCCCAACCATCAATAGAGTTACTCGATTTTACCGGCACTCCAATTACTGGTAATGGAGAAATAGCAGCAACCATCCCTGGTAAATGTGCAGCACCACCAGCTCCAGCAATTACTACTTCAATTCCTCTTTTGTGTGCATTTTCAGCAAACTCAAATAAACGTTGCGGTGTTCTGTGTGCAGAAACAATTGTTAATTCTAACTCCACACCCAATTCGTTTAAAATATCTTTGGCTTGGTTCATTACTGGTAAGTCAGAATCTGACCCCATTATTATACTAACTTTTGCTCCCATTATGCTATTACTTTTAAATGTTCTTTAATATAATTTGCTTTCTTTTTAGCGCTTTCTAAATCTTTATCTACTACTGTTGAATGCCCCATTTTACGGAAAGATTTTGTAATCTTCTTTCCATAAATATGAAAGTTTGCACCTTCAACAGCCATACAATCTTCAATGCCATCATAAATTACCTCTCCTTCAAATCCTTCTTCCCCTAAAATGTTAATCATTACTGATGGTAAAGTAATTTTAGTGCTTCCTAATGGATATCCTAAAATAGCTCTTAAATGCTGTTCGTACTGTGAAGTCATATTACCTTCTATCGTCTGGTGTCCGCTATTATGCGGACGAGGTGCAACCTCATTTACAAACATTTCACCATTATTATCAATAAATAATTCTACAGCCAATAAGCCAACAAAATCTAAATGCTCAACAATACTTCTTGATAGTTCTTCAGCTTTCTTTTCATCAGCCTCACTAATTGCCGCTGGAGAAAATAAAAACTCTACCAAGTTAGCTTTAGGATTAAACTCCATTTCTACCGAAGGAAAACACTTTACTTCTCCTTTAATATTACGTGCAACAATAACCGCAATTTCTTTATTGATGTCAACCATTTGCTCCACTACACTCTTCCCTTCTAACAACAAGTTTAAATCTGCTTCACTTTTTATAACTGCAACACCTTTTCCGTCATACCCCCCAGTTCTTAACTTTTGTACAAAAGGATAAATAATTGTTCCATTATTAATTGCTTCTTTAATAGCTGTAGTATCATTATACAACTCAAAAGCCGAAGTAGCAATGTTATTGTCTTTATAAAACTGTTTCTGTAATCCTTTATCCTGAATAATAGCTAGTGACTTTGTATCAGGGTAAACCTTTTTTCCTTCCTGTTCTAATTTTCTTAGTGCATCAATATTTACACTTTCTATTTCAACAGTAATAACATCTTTATCTTGACCAAACTCATAAACAGTATCATAATCATTAAAACTTCCAACTGTTACATGTGTGCTAGTTGGAGTTGCTGGACATCCTTCTGTAGGATCAAGCACATAAGTTGCCACATCTAACCTACTCGCTGCAATGGTTAACATCTTACCAAGTTGTCCACCACCTAGTATTCCTAATTTAAAATCTGAAGAAATTGGTTGTTTCATTAATCCTAAAATTCTGTTTGTACAAAAGTAATATTTGATAAGCAATTGAACTAGATTATAATAAAGTAGTTTTTAGAGGTTCTTCACAAGAAGAAAGCTTCAGATTCTCAAATCAAAAATTATTCTAACTGACTTTCAGATAGTTAACGTTTTAATGCATAATATTCTTAGGCATAAATTACAATACATAAGAAAGTTATGTATATTTGTCTTATGTATTCAAAAGAACTATTAAAAGGAACCCTAAAAACTATCATTTTAAAGATGCTTTCAGAAAGTGATAGTATGTACGGTTATCAAATCACTCAAAAAGTGAAAGAAATTACCGAGGGGAAAATCAACCTCACCGAAGGTGCACTTTATCCTGCTTTGCATAAGCTTGAAGCTGACGGGTTATTAACAACAGAAAAAAAGACTGTTGGGAATAGAGTCAGAAAATACTACAGCTTAACACAAACAGGAAATGGTAGAGCCAAGGAAAAGGTTGAAGAATTAAAAGAGTTTATGGAGACCTTAAAGGTCATTGTAAATTTAACCCCTCAAAATTTAGCATGGTCGAATTAACTGAGCAAAATATCAGTGAAATAGAAGTGCTAATTGAAGCAAGAGGTGTAGAAATGAAAGAGCTTTCTTACGACTTGGTTGATCATGTTTGTTGCATGATAGAAACCAAAATGGAGGAAGGTAAAAGCTACACCAGTGCATTAGAGGAATCTATAGCAAGCTTTGGTAAAAATGGTATCCGTAATATACAGGAGGAAACAACATTTTTATTAACCAAAAATATATTAGCTATGAGAAAAACAATGCACATTACAGGAATTACAGCTGCAACTTTGCTGTTATTAGGATCAATTTTTAAAATACAACATTGGCCAGGAGCCGCATTAATGTATGTATTGGGCGGCATATCATTATGTCTCTTATTTATGCCACTTTTTTTGGCTGTAAGAATAAAAGAAAAACCAGGTAAACTATCAACCATTAGTAATATAGTAGGCATGCTAGGTGGTATAGCCTTATGTTTAGGTATTCTCTTTAAAATAATGCATTGGCCATTTGCTAGCATCCTAATGAATTCTGGAGGAGTGCTTTTGATCTTGATATTCTTGCCACTATATATTTACCAAGCAGCTAAAACAAGGCAATTAAAAACAAGTACACTTGTGCCGATTATAGTTGCGGTTGCAGGTTTTAGCCTTATGTTTTCTTTAGTAAGGTTACAAAGTAGTCAGAACGTTAGAACTTCTAGAGGTAATTATCATAATAACATCAATCAAAATACCGAGTCAACTCTGAATTTAAACACATTATTAATTTCTGAAATTGAAAATGATTCTACAATAAATCAAAATGTAGTAAACAACATTAATCAGCTAGCTCTTTCCATTAACAACTTAAGCGATGATATCAATTGGAAATTCATAAAAAGTACTTTAGCTGAGTATACCGATGAAGAAATCAAGAATAAAGAGAGCACTGACTTTGAAAATTTTTCTAATACAATGGGCATGTTAAATTCAATCCAAAACAATGAAGAAGGTTTACCTCAATTATTTAAGTTAATTGATGAATACAAAACAGCTTACACAAAAATTACAGGAGCTGAACCAAACTTATTAATCAATAATAATTTTGAATATTACTTAGATACACAAAGTGATATGTTTGCATTCAGATTTGTATTGCGTGATATCAATTTATTGAATTTACAAATACAACAATTACACACAGGTTTATTACAATATTATAAAGGAAAGGTTTCTTAGATAGTCTAGTTAGTTTGAATGCATTAAATTACTGAGAGCACCAAAAGCCAGCAAGCAATTGCTGGCTTTTTTATTTGAGTTAACACCACCTTTACAATAGTTTATTTACCGCTTATACTTTACTCTCTTAAATTGATTAATTTTATCGTCAATTTTAAAGCACAAAACACTTATAAGTTATTTCTTATGTTCAAAAAATTAGTATATATAATTGTATTAACTGCATTCTTTATTAGCTGTAAATCTAATGAGCCTATAACACTTCCTGAACATGTTATAGAAATGGATGACCCGTTCAAAACTCCTTCACGACCAATTTACAATGCTTCTAATACTAAAGAGTTTGATTTAATTCATACCAAATTAGCAGTTCGTTTTAACTGGGAAAAAGCACATATGTATGGAAAAGCTGAAATTACATTAGTTCCTCATTTTTATACTCAAAACCAATTGGTTTTAGATGCTAGAGGTATGGATTTAAATAAAGTACAACTAATGTCAATTAAAGACAGTCTTCCTAGTTTAACTGATCTAAAATATACCTATAAAGATGATAAAATCATTATAGCCCTAACCTCTCCTTACACTAAGGAAGATACCATTAAAGTATTTATAGATTACACCTCTAAACCTAATGAATTAGCTGAGGGCGGGAGTGCTGCAATTAAATCTGATAAAGGTTTATATTTCATTAATGAAAAAGGTGAAGACAAGAACAAACCAATGCAAATTTGGACACAAGGAGAAACACAATCTAACTCTGCTTGGTTTCCAACAATAGATTCTCCAAATCAAAAATCTACCGAAGAAATTGCGATTACTGTTAATGAAAAATACAAAACTTTATCTAATGGTGTACTATCTCATTCTGAAGAAAATGGTGATGGAACTAGAACTGATTTTTGGGAGCAAAACATGAAACACGCTCCGTATTTATTTATGATGACTATTGGAGAGTTTGAAATTTACAAGGATACTTGGAGAGATATTGAAGTAAACTATTATGTTGAAAAAGAATATGCTCCTTACGCTAAAGATATGTTTGGTTTAACGCCTGAAATGTTAGAGTTCTTTTCTAACATATTAGGAGTAGATTATCCTTGGCAAAAGTACAGTCAGGTAATTGTGCGCGATTATGTTTCGGGAGCAATGGAAAATACTTCGGCAGTTATTTTTGGTGAATTTACTCATCAAACAAAAAGAGATATGATTGACGGAAGTTCTGGAGAGGATGTAATTTCACATGAGTTATTTCACCATTGGTTTGGAGATTTGGTGACTTGTGAATCTTGGTCTAACTTACCCTTAAACGAATCTTTTGCTACCTATGGCGAGTTTCTTTGGAGAGAACATAAATACGGAGATGATAAAGCTGCTCAAGGATTACAGAGTGATTTAAACTCTTACCTACAAGAAGTTAGCAAAGGAAACTATAAAGATATGGTTCGTTTCGACTTTAAAAGTAGAGAGGATATGTTTGATAGACACACCTATCAAAAAGGGGGCAGAATTTTACACATGCTAAGAAATTACATTGGTGATGAAGCATTTTTTGCATC
>Ga0206123_10004647_pt1 | contig 10662 bp, 9 predicted proteins | sample Helgoland_Spring_2_FD_160086 | JGI IMG/M metagenome (GOLD analysis project Ga0206123, IMG submission 160086) | Pelagic subsurface seawater microbial communities from Kabeltonne, Helgoland, North Sea - Helgoland_Spring_Bloom_20160316_1 | ecosystem: Environmental > Aquatic > Marine > Epipelagic ... | reverse complement strand
TCTTTTTCTAAAAATAGGTCTGATATAACCAAAGGCTTTAATTGCAATTACCGCAAATAGAAGTACAGGCGTCAATACTAATAATGTCAACTTTACACTTATATTTAATAATAATAATAAGGATATGATTGCAGTAATTGATCCGCCAAATAGTTGTACTAATCCAGTTCCAATAATATTTCTAACTCCTTCAACATCCGTCATGATTCTTGAAACCAAAGCTCCCGATTTATTATTGTCAAAAAAAGATATTGGTAAAGACAGCATTTGCTTTTGAACTTTAACTCTTAATTTTGAAATTAACAATTGAGCTTCGACACTTAACAATCTCGCTAATGCAAATGATGTTATAGATTGAATAAAAATAGCACTGGCTACAATTATTACTAAATAAGCTAGTGCTTCTAAATCTTTATTTGGGATTATAACATCTAATAGCTCTTTACTTTTTAATGGCAACACTAAACTTGATAATCTACTTATTACAATTAGAAGTAATCCAGTTAATACAATCCATTTTCTAGGCCAAATAAATTCTTTGAATGCTTGTTTTACAGTTGTTTTGTTTTTTGTCATTTATTTCATTTCAAATTCAACAACCCATTTATCAATTGAATAAAGTACTTTTTGCAGAGCTTTTGCTGACTCTGTAAGTGAGTATACAACTCTTGGTGGAGATTCATTAAATGATTCTCTTTTTATAAGATTGTCAACCTCTAATTGCTTAAGATGATCTGTAAGAACTTTTCGTGAAATTCCCTCAATTAAATTTGCTAATTGACCAAAACGTAAATCTTTATTGCGAAGATTATAGATGATTGTTAACTTCCATTTACCTCCAACTTTTTTGTTAAAAATACTTGCTGTACATTTACTATTTTCCTTCATATTTTTATTATTAGTTACATTAATATTACTAGTTTTTTAAAGTTACTAATTTATTACAGTTACTTTATATTACTTTTATTAGTTACTTTGCAAAACTATTAAATAAATATTAATTAAAATGAAAATTAAAATGAAAGAATCATCAAAAAGAGCGAAATGTCAATGTGGAAAAACTAAAGATCCAAATGGAAATTGTGATGGATCACATGCGAATACAAACAGAATTATTAAATCTATTTTATTTACTCTATTAATTTTTGCTGGATCTGTATTTTATGCTAATGCAACTAGTCTAGTTAAAGAAAACAAAATCGATGTTAAAGAAAGTACTGTATTATGGAAAGGGCATAAAGTTACAGGAAGTCATGAGGGAGAAATAAATGTAGCTTCCGGTTCTCTATCATTTGAAAATAAAAAATTAACTGGTGGTGAAGTTATAATCGATATGAACTCATTAGTATGTACAGATTTAACTGGAGAATACAAAGGAAAACTCGAAGGACATCTAAAGTCGGATGACTTTTTCAGTGTTTCTAAGTTTCCAAGAGCTACATTAAAAATAGTTAAAGTATCTTTAGTTAATGAAAACACATATGAGTGTATGGCTGAATTAAATATTAAAGGACATACGGAAGAAGTATTTTTTAAAACAACTATTAAAAAGAACGGTGCATTAACTAAACTTAAAATTGATAGAACAAAATTTAATGTTAAGTATGGTTCTGGAAGTTTCTTTAAGGGATTAGGAGATAATATGATCTATGACGAATTTGATTTAGTGATAAACTTATCATTTTAACAGTAAATGAAACGTCCAGATTTTATTAAAAAATCTATATTAGGTATTTTTTCTGGTTTATTAATCCCTAAAGTATCTTCATCAGTACAAAAAATAAATACTAGTTTTAATATTTTAAGAAAAAATATAGGTTTTAATCATATGCCAAATAAAGAACATAAAACTAAAAACACTGTAATTCACAAAGCTAATTCAAGAAATAGCGCTGACTTTGGTTGGTTAAAAGTTAACCATACTTTCAGTTTTGCAAACTATTATAATCCAGATAGAATGAATTTTGGAGCACTTAGAGTACTTAATGATGATACTATTTTAGGAGGCAAAGGATTTCGTACTCACCCACATGATAATATGGAAATAATTACAATTCCATTGGAGGGCTCCCTAAAGCATAAAGATGATATGGGGAATGGAAGTGTTATTAAGAAAGGAGATATTCAAGTTATGAGTGCAGGAAGAGGTATTCAACATAGCGAATATAATGGAGATGATATTTTACCGGCCAAAGTACTTCAAATATGGCTTCATCCAAATAAAATAAATGTTATTCCACGTTATCAGCAATTATCAATAAAGTCACTTATTAAACCAAATATATTTTCACAAATACTTTCTCCTGACATTAAAGACCAAGGAGTTTGGATTCATCAAAATTCATGGTTTAGTATAGGAGAATTTACAAAAACGACTACTTCGAATTATAAATTACATTCAAATTCCAATGGCATATATATTTTTATTATTGATGGTAAGGTTGAAATAAATGGAGATATATTAAACAAACGCGATGCTATTGGTTTATGGCAGGTAGATTCAATAAATATTTCTAGTTCAATTGGGAGTAGAGTCCTAATTATGGAGGTTCCAATGAATGTTTAGTTAAATGGCAGAGGTAAAAAATATAAAAGAAAAAAAGTCTTAAAAAGACTCTTAATACTGTAATTGAAATTAAAAATAGTACTCCAAAAATAATTTTAAAGCAGAAAGTTTAGTTGTAACCTTAAGAAATAAAGCTCAATTAAACAGATGGTTAAAAATTTATCGTAACGCATGTTATACGATTACTTAATTAATTTAAAGTTTATATAAAAAAGGAGCCCAAATAAGATTTTAGTGAGCTCCTTTGTTTTTTTATTCATTATAGATTACTTCCAAAAGAGTTTGTCCTACAGCATTAAGTGTATTTTTGTCAATGTTATCCATATCATCCTTATGGGTATGCCAGTGTTTATTGAAATTAGTCTCAGTGGTTGGGTCGTATTCAATGATATCAATCGTTGGTATGCCTGTAATTGTATTTACATAGTAATGATCATCAAGAATTTCATTAGCATCTTCAAAAATAAAATAATTACCATAACCTAATTTATTTGCTTTTCTCCAGACTTTTTGTAAAATATTATACCCATAAGAAGCTGAAATTTTTTCGTGTCTAAAAGTGGCGTCTTTACCTCCAACCATATCTAACAAAATACCATATCTAGCATAATAATTCGGTTTATGTAAATTAGCACTCCAGTATTGAGAACCTAAGCACCAAGAATCTTGCATAAATGGGAATTTTGAATTTTCCGGCTGGCCATAATCTTCTGCATCAAAAAGGATAATATCAATTCCAATTTTTGGGTTTTTGATGCTAAAATGACGAGCTAATTCCATTAAAACTCCAACTCCACTTCCTCCATCATTTGCTCCAAGTATTGGGCGATTTTGGTTTTTAGTATCATGGTCAGCAATGTGGCGAGAATCCCAATGTGCAAAAAGGGCTATTCTATTATTTTTCTCTGGAGAGAAACTTGCAATAATATTTTTTAGAGTATGATTTTTACCATCATAAGTTCTGATCGCGGCTTCTTGTACGATTACATTTTGTGTGTAATTTTTGAATTTTTTTTCTAACCAAATAGCACAATTTTTCCACGCTTTTGATGAGATAACTCTAGGTCCAAAATTTACTTGTTTTTGAATGTAACTATATGCAGAGTCTGCATTAAAAGTAGGAACTTCAATTTTTACTTTCAGTTTTGAAACAGTTTCAGTTTTTTGCTTCGGTTCGTTGGAACAAGCAAAAATAAATAAAGTAGATATGATTAACACAGCTCTCATTTTGTTTATACTTTTTTGAATTTTTTTTGGAAAATCCCTAAAATATTTTTAATCACTTTTTGTATTCATTTTGATTCGTAATTACCAAATTAGTACTTCTTCAGCTCATCCTATTTGATCTAATTTTTAACTTCCCAACTACTTCCTTCTCTACTGTCTTTTATCTGAATTCCTAATTTATTTAATTCATCTCGAATCAAATCAGAAGTATTAAAATCTTTGTTCTTTTTAGCATTTCCTCTTAGTTGAAGAACAAGCTCCATGACCTCATTTGTAAGATTGTTTCCACTACTTTCTTTAGTAGCAATAAGTCCTAAAATATCAGTAACAAAAGTATTGAAAATTGATTTTAATTTTTCTAAATCAGAAGATTTTAAAATTTCTTTTCCGTCTTTTACTGAGTTTATCATTCTAACTCCATCAAATAAATGTGCAATCACAATAGGGGTGTTAAAATCATCATTTATTGCTTCGTAGCATTTTTTTTCTAGTCCACTTACATCATAAGTTGAGCTATCAGAGGATTTAAGTGATTGCAAGGTTCCCATCGCATTCATAAGTTTTTTAAGTCCTTTTTCAGCGGCTTTTAAGGCATCATTACTAAAATCTACTGTACTTCTATAGTGTGCTTGTAAGATGAAAAAACGAATAGTCATTGGAGAATATGCCTTATCTAATTTATCGTGAGTTCCATTAAAAAACTCTTCTAAATTGATAAAGTTACCAAGAGATTTTCCCATCTTTTTCCCATCTACAGTAATCATATTATTGTGCATCCAATAGTTCACAGGGTTACAATTGTTACATGCATTGCTTTGTGCTATCTCTGCTTCATGGTGTGGAAATACCAAGTCCATTCCACCTCCATGAATATCAAAAGTTTTACCAAGATATTTTTCGCTCATTGCAGAACATTCCATATGCCATCCAGGAAATCCTTCTCCCCAAGGGGAACTCCATCTCATAATATGTTCTGAGCTTGCTTTCTTCCAAATAGCAAAATCAACTGCACTTTTCTTCTCAGATTGTCCATCTAATTCTCTTGTTCCTTCTAGTGTTTCTTCTGTATTTCTTCCAGATAAAGTGCCGTAAGGATATTTTTTATTATACTTATTTACATCTAAATAAATTGAACCATTAACTTCATAGGCGAATCCATTTTTAAGAATTTGTTCTACCATTTTAATTTGTTCAATAATATGGCCTGTTGCTCTTGGTTCTATGGATGGGGGTAAACAGTTTAAAGCCTTCATAGCTTTATGGTAACTTATAGTGTAAAACTGAACAATTTCCATAGGCTCGAGTTTTTCTAATCTTGCTTTTTTTGCAATTTTATCCTCTCCTTCCTCTGCATCATTTTCAAGGTGTCCTGCATCTGTGATATTTCTAACATATCTTACTTTATAATTTGAGTGATTTAAATATCTAAATACTACATCAAAAGTTATTGCAGGTCTCGCATGACCTAAATGTGGATCCCCATAAACTGTAGGGCCACAAACATATAGTCCTACATGATTTTCAATAATCGACTTAAATTCTTCTTTCTTTCGAGAAAGGGTATTATAGATTTTAATTTTTCTACTCATAGTTAAGTGATTTTACAGTTTTTTTTGAAGATTTAAAATCATGTCTTTTGTAATATTTTCTAAATCATATTTTTTTCTCCAACCCCAGTCTTCTTGAGCATTCACATCATTTATTGATGCAGGCCAAGAATCTGCAATCTCTTGCCTATAGTCAATGTTGTAACTAATTTCAAAATTAGCAATATGTTTGGATATTTCAGCTGCAATTTCCTTAGGAGAAAAACTTACTCCTGCTAAATTATATGAAGATCTAATTTTTATTTGACTCGCCGGAGCATGCATGATTTGTATCGTTGCTCTTATTGCATCTGACATATACATCATAGGAAGCTGAGTATTTTCTGAAATATAGCTAGTATATTTTCTATTTTTAATAGCATTATAGAACATATCTACTGCATAATCTGTTGTCCCTCCACCTGGAGCTCCTTTCCATCCAAGTAATCCTGGATAGCGCAAACTTCTTACATCTACTCCAAATTTATTAAAATAGTATTCATTCCATCTTTCTCCTGCTAACTTTGAAATTCCATAAACTGTGTTTGGCTCCATAATGGTATGTTGAGGAGTATTATTAGGAGTTGTCGGACCAAAAACAGCAATTGAAGATGGCCAAAATATTTTTTTTATCAAACCATCTTTTGCTAAATCTAAAACATGTGAATGAGATCGAGTATTTAGTTGCCATCCTAACTCAATATTTTTTTCTGCAGTCGCAGATAATAATGCAGCTAGAAGGTATACTTGCGAAATATTATATTTCTTAACTATATCTCTTAGTAACTGTTCATTCATTACATCTAGATATTCAAAAGGACCAGAACTCATAACCTCTTCTGATGACGTTTTTATATCAGAGGCTATTACATTTTCATTCCCATGTATCTTTCTAAGTTCAATAACCAGTTCAGTACCTATTTGCCCTGAAGAGCCAATAATTAGAATTCTTTCATCCATTTTAAAGATTTCTACAAAGATAACATATTACGTTATTTGAATCAAAATATTTTTTGGGGATTAAATTTTGATATTTTGTATCTTTGCATTGTTTGTTAAAAGAGAAATTATGGATCCAAACACTGGTAAAAAAGATATGTTCAATAAATTGAGTAAAGAACTAGCGCTTAAAAAACTTGATGAAGAACAATTTACCAGGAAAACCATTTCTTTTTATCGCTATGTAATTTTAGATAATCCCAACGAATTAAGAGATTCTTTGTATAAGGAATGGAAAAATTTATCAGTCTTTGGCAGAATATATTTAGCACATGAAGGTATAAATGCACAATTAAGTGTTCCAGAGCATAATTGGGATAAATTTGTATCTAATGTACATTCAAATAAATATTTCAAGAAGATGCCTTTTAAGATTGCTGTCGAAGAAAACAGCACCTCTTTTTATAAATTAACTATTAAAGTAAGGAAACAAATTGTTGCTGATGGCTTACCAATTAATGAATATGACGTTACAAATGTAGGAAAACATTTAAATGCTACAGAATGGAATAAAGCAATGGATGATGGAGCAGTAGTTGTTGATATGAGAAATCATTATGAAAGTGAAATTGGAAAATTTGAAGGAGCTATCTGTCCTGATGTTGAAACTTTTAAAGAAGAATTACCAGTTGTTAAAGATTTGTTGAAAGGAAAAGAAGATAAGCAGATACTTTTATATTGCACAGGAGGTATTAGGTGTGAAAAAACTTCAGCTTATTTAAAGCATCATGGTTTTAATAATCTTTCGCAGCTACATGGCGGAATTATTGACTATACTAGACAGATATCTAAAGATAATCAACTAAAAAATAAATTTGTAGGTAAAAATTTCGTTTTTGATGAAAGAAGAGGAGAACGGATCTCTAATGATATTATTAGTAAATGCCACCAATGTGGTAATGCTTGTGATGATCATGTTAATTGTAAGAACGTAAATTGTAATTTATTGTTTTTGCAATGTAAAATTTGTAGAGATAAATATCAAAAATGTTGTTCTTTGGATTGTATAAAAGTTGTTAATTTACCAATTGAAGAGCAACAAAATCTAAGAAAAAAAGAAACAAATAAAAAGATGTATTACAGTCACAAAAGAGTTAATTTAAATTTAAATAATAATGATTAGAATAACTAAAGAGTTTAAATTTGAAATGGCTCATGCTCTTTTTGGTTATGATGGATTATGTAAAAATATTCATGGTCATTCATACAGACTATGGGTAACCATAAAAGGAAATATATTAAAAGAGGCTAATCATACCAAAGATGGAATGGTCTTAGATTTTTCAATATTAAAACAGATTGTTAAACCAGAACTTATAAATAAGTACGATCATTCCTTAGTATTGAATGCTAATTCTCCTCATGTAGATATTGATTTTTCTGCATTTGAAAAAGTCTTTTTTTTACCGTATCAACCAACTTCCGAAAATTTAGTGTCCGATTTTGCTCGTGTGATTAAAGATAAATTACCAAATGGAATAAGCTTGGAAAAAGTTATTCTTTCTGAGACAGCGACTTCTTTTGCTGAATGGAATTGTATTGACAACTAATATGTCAATTTCATATATAATAATGTAGAATGAGTATAAATATAAACTTATTTAAAAATATGATAAAAATCATAGCTTTGCTCGAATTGATTTTTTATTTTTGCATCCGATAAAATTTTAAATAATGACAAATACATTAATCATATTAGTTGCAGTTTTAATAATAGCTGTTTTAGTTCAAATAACTAGAGTAAGCGAGTTGTTATCTGAAATTAAGAAACAGGATCCCAATAAAGTCACTGACAGTAATAATAAAACACAAGGTATATTATTTTTAGTTGTTGGAAGTGCGTTCTTAATTTTTGTTGTTTGGCAAATGATAACATGGAATCATTTATTACTTCCTCCAGCTAGTTCTCTTCATGGTCAAGAAATAGACTCATTAATGAAAGTTTCCATGGGTTTAATATTGATTGTATTTTTTGCTTTAACTCCATTATTATTTTATTTTACTTACAAGTACAGAGGCAACAAAAACAATAAAGCATATTTTTTTGCTCACAACAATAAACTTGAAGTTGTATGGACTGTTATTCCAACAATTATTTTAACATGTTTGATTGTTTATGGATTAAGAACATGGGAACGATCGATGAATCCTGATTTATCTCAAGCCAAAATTATTGAAGTTTATGCAGAACAATTTAAATGGACAGCAAGAGAATCAGGAACTGATAACAAGCTTGGGAAAGCAAGTTTTAAATTAGTAACTGATCAAAATGCACTTGGTGTGGACATGAACGATGTTTACTCTAAAGATGATAAAGTGATTAGAGAAGTTCATCTTGTTGTTGACAAACCTGTTTTATTAAAGTTTAGGGCAAAAGATGTTATTCATTCTGCTTTTTTACCTCATTTTAGAGTTCAGATGAATTGTGTGCCAGGACTATCTACACAATTTTCATTTACTCCAACACAAACAACAGCTGAGATGAAAGAGCAGGAAGGAGATGATTTCGAATTTGTTCTCTTATGTAATAAGATTTGTGGAGCTGCACATTACAATATGCAAATGAGTTTTATTGTTGAAACTCAGGAAGAATATGATGCTTGGATTGCATCTCAAAAAGTATTATCAGAAAAATTATTAACTCAAAAATAATAAGATGTCAGAACATCATCATAAAGAAACTTTTATTACAAAGTATATTTTCTCGCAGGATCACAAAATGATTGCGAAGCAATTCCTTATCACAGGAATGTTTATGGCTATTATTGGCATGTTAATGTCTGCAATTTTTAGAGTTCAACTAGCTAACCCTGGTGAGAGTTCAATTTTATATAATTTACTTCCTGGAGACTGGATTAATGAAGCAGGAGCTCTAAATCCAGATAAGTATCTTGCATTAGTTACTATGCATGGAACCATTTTGGTTTTCTGGGTTTTAACAGCTGGGCTTTCAGGAACATTTGCTAATTTTCTTATTCCTCTTCAAATTGGAGCAAGAGATATGGCTTCAGGGTTTATAAACATGCTATCTTATTGGTTTTTTTTCATTGCTACTGTCATATTAATTTCTTCAATTTATGTTCAGGGAGGGCCTGCTTCAGGTGGGTGGACTATTTACCCTCCTCTAAGTGCACTCCCACAGGCTATCCCGGGATCCGGAACAGGAATGACTCTTTGGCTAATTAGTATTACCTTATTTGTTGTTGGATCTCTTCTAGGCGGATTAAACTATATAGTTACTATTCTAAACCTAAGAACAATTGGTATGTCAATGAAACGATTACCATTAACTGTATGGGCACTACTAATCACTGCGATTTTAGGAGTACTTTCTTTTCCAGTTTTACTTTCTTGTGGTTTATTATTAATATTTGATCGATCATTTGGAACAAGCTTTTATCTATCTGATATAATAATAAATGGGGAAATGTTACACAATGTGGGAGGTAGTCCAATTCTTTTTGAACACTTATTTTGGTTTTTGGGACATCCAGAAGTATATATTATTTTATTACCAGCATTAGGAATAGTATCAGAAGTAATCGCTGTAAATTCCCGAAAACCTATATTTGGTTATAAAGCTATGGTTGGGGCGTTATTGTTAATTGCTTTTTTATCATTTATAGTTTGGGGGCACCACATGTTTATGACTGGAATGAATCCATTTCTAGGATCAGTTTTCACTTTTACAACATTATTAATAGCCATACCTTCTGCCGTTAAAGTTTTTAATTATCTAGCGACGCTTTGGAGAGCTAATATTCGTTTTACGCCTGCCATGCTTTTTGCTATTGGGACTGTCTCAGCATTTATTACAGGAGGATTAACAGGTTTAATACTTGGAGATTCAGCTTTAGATATTAATGTACATGATACTTATTTTGTTGTTGGTCATTTTCATATTGTTATGGGATTATCTGCAATTTATGGAATGTTCGCTGGTGTATATCATTGGTTTCCTAAAATGTATGGACGCATGATGAATAAGAATCTAGGATACCTTCATTTTTGGGGAACATTCATTTGTGCTTACGGAGTTTTCTTCCCAATGCATTTTCTTGGGCTAGCCGGATTACCAAGAAGATATTATACAAATAGTGCTTTCCCTATGTTTGATGGATTAAGTGATATAAATAGTATCATCACCTTCTTTGCGCTTACTGGAGCTATCATCCAAGCTATTTTTATATTTAATTTCATTTATAGTTTATTTAAAGGACCTAGAGCTACTAAAAATCCATGGGAATCAACTACTCTTGAGTGGACAACGCCTGTTGAGAGAAT
>Ga0206123_10004640_pt1 | contig 10668 bp, 8 predicted proteins | sample Helgoland_Spring_2_FD_160086 | JGI IMG/M metagenome (GOLD analysis project Ga0206123, IMG submission 160086) | Pelagic subsurface seawater microbial communities from Kabeltonne, Helgoland, North Sea - Helgoland_Spring_Bloom_20160316_1 | ecosystem: Environmental > Aquatic > Marine > Epipelagic ... | reverse complement strand
GTTTACCACATTACGATCCTTTTGAAAAAGATCCTTTTTTACATAATCCTCAAAACCTTGAGGATTTAATACCCTTTCTACATTTTAATCAAAACAGAGGAAGGCATAAAAAAATACTACCCCAAAAACAATCGGAAGATGACCCCCTGCACCCGAAGGCAAATACTGAATCCTTTTCCAAGCAGACCAGCCAGAGTCAGGTTATGATCACCGATGAAGAGGGGACATTAGAATGGACTGAAAAAAATGGTCAAAAATCGCTCCGTGCCACTGACCCTTATGGAAAAGTTCTCTTCGATGGTCCGATTGATAATGCGGGAGAAAGAAAAGCACTGTCCGGAAATTTAAAATCCCGGCTCGAGAAGTTGGAAAAGCAAATCAATTCAAAGTAATTACTAAAGAGTGCAAGAAGGGAATGGTATAATTTTGTTGATAATCAGTTTTATTATCGTCTGAAATTAGAACAATTAATTCGGGCTTGACCCAAATACCACTTTTGTAGATTTTAGATTCTGCCCAAACTAAACAATCTATTATATGAAACTGATAATTTCTTCACTAACTGCTCTGCTTTTTTCAGGAGCATTATTGTCCGCGCAAATGCCTGGTATGGTTACCATGCAGCAATCTTCTGCTTCTCAGGGGACAACCTTGGGAGCAAATACCACGAGCGGAGCTGCTGGGATTGCCTTGGGCAATCGAGTTGTGATGCGTGGGTTTGTAGATTTTCAATTTAAGTATGATGATGAAGATTTAAACTCTACCCCTAATTCAGGTTCCCAAACTGAAGCTTTTAATACTAAAGCAGACATCGATTTCCTTTTTGATTTCTCTCCGATTACAGGAGAGGTTCATATTGCGTTGGACAAAGATGATATTGAATTGGAGCAAGCTTTTGCTCGTTACAGTTTGAACCGTGACTTCAATATTTCTTTTGGACGACAACTTACCGCTTTGGGTTATGAATCAGATGAACAACCCGGTCTTCAATCAGTTTCGAATGCTTATTGGCTAGCTGATAGGCTTGCAAGCACTGCCCATATTAACTTGATAGCTAGAGGTCCAACGCAAACTCGTAGGAATTACAAAGATGGTGTACGGGCTAATTTTAATAACGGTAAATTTGGAGTAAGTCTGGGACTCCACGACGGATATTGGAAAAATGATGATTTTAATGGGGATAATATTGCTATTGATATCGCAGCATCTTTGATGATTATACCTGGATTAGAGGCTCGTTTGGGGTATGCGCAAGAACAATTTGATGATCAAAGTGGATCCAGTGACAACATCTCCCAATTGAATGGTTGGATTGCCTATCAACCAGGTGACCTTACTCTTGCATTTGAGTTTGATAATATGGACATCCTTTCTGATGAATACTGGAGCATGATGTTTCATGCTAATTATCAGTTTGTTAGTTGGATGAGTGCTTCATTCCGTTACTCACATGAAGACTACGAAGCTATGTCGGTAAGCAATGAAGCAGATCGATTTTCATTTGCATTGCTATTCTCACTTACCGAAAATTTTGGTCTTAATTTCGAATATAGCACAACAAGCGTTGATAGTTTGAATGTTGGTGACTACGACGAGTTTTATGTCGAAGGCTTGTTAACTTTCTAAAATTTTAATTAAAATTTCACAAAGTGCCTCGTTCGTGTATGCGAACGAGGTTTTTTTGTGCGATTTTGAGTGACAGTTCATCGTCACTCCTTTTTGAAGGTAGTTACAAAAGCCGATAAATTTATTTACTTTGTAATCGATCAAAAAAAGATTAGAAACCTATGACAGCACAATTGGTGGAGGAAACGGAAAAACCGAAAAAAGCCCTCAGGCGTAAAATCGAGGAATTAGGCGAGGAACTCGGCTATCTGCAACGAAAGTGTCGGGAACTTGGGATTCCTGTACTGATCGTGGTGGAGGGATGGAGTGCCGCGGGAAAAGGCTCGATGATCAACAAGATTATCCAACCGCTGGATCCACGTGGCTTTAAGGTCACCTGTATTACCTCGCCCAGTATGGATGAACAGTTACGTCCTTTTCTTTGGCGCTTCTGGAGACGTACTCCATCTGCCGAGAAAATGGCCATCTTCGACCGGAGTTGGTACCGAAACTTACTCGATGAGGTAGTGGATGGGAATTTAAATGAACAGGATTTAGAAAAAGCCTATACGGATATTCGTTCGTTTGAACGACAATTACGGGATAGTGGAACCGTGATCTTTAAATTCTTTCTCGATATTTCAAAAAAAGAACAGTCTCATCGATTACAGGCCCTTCGGGAAAATCCAAATACTTCCTGGCGGGTTGATGATGGCGTTCTCGCGAGGCATTATAAATACGACGAGTATAAGGCAGCGAGTAAGGAAATGTTTAAGGAGACCGACGTGGTGGACGGTGCCCATTGGCAAGAGATTGACACCACAAAATTTCTTCCTGCGACGGTTAAGACTCTACAAATCCTGGTCGATTTACTGAGGAATAAAGTTGATAAACGAAAAGGCGGAATCAAGTTTAACCGCAATATTCCGGGCAAGTTACCCACTTGTAAGACTGCCCCTTCCTTGCGCAAGGTGGACACTTCTTTATCCTTGGGCAAAGACGAGTACCGAAAAAAATTAATTACCCGGCAGAAAAAAATTCATGAACTCCATAATGAACTCTATCGGTTGCGCATCCCCATGGTCATTGTCTATGAAGGTTGGGATGCTGCGGGAAAAGGCGGAAATATTCGTCGTTTAACTGAAGAAATGGATCCGCGGGGTTATGAGGTGATTCCCATATCCGCTCCTAATGATGTGGAAAAAGTACACCATTATTTATGGCGTTTTTGGACGGAGTTTCCTAAGGCCGGTCATTTAACTATTTTTGACCGTTCCTGGTATGGTCGTGTGTTGGTTGAACGGGTGGAAGGTTTTTGTGGTGAGAATGACTGGAAACAGGCTTATCGTGAAATTAATGAAATGGAGGAGAACTTTCATAATTATGGAACCGCTTTGGTGAAATTCTGGGTTCATATCGATAAAGACGAACAATTAAAACGCTTTGAAGCACGCAAGGAAAACCCCGCCAAATTATGGAAATTACACGAGGAGGACTGGCGAAATCGGGAAAAGTGGGATTTGTATGAAGAAGCGGCCGAGGAAATGTTTCTGCGTACTCATACCCCCTTTGCCCCGTGGACGATTATCGAGGGTAATTGTAAGCGCTATGCCCGGATCAAATCTATGGATGTGGTAATCGAAGCGATTGAGAAGAAGATCGACGAGAAGGCTTAGGGAAATTTTTTGCTGTCCTTTTTAGTACAAAATAAAAAGTTTTATTTTTTGTCGCTGAGTTCCTCGATCTTTTCAATTCCCTTAATCGCGATAATCTTATCAATATCCGGATTTGCACCGCTCACCCCAATAGCCCCGACCAGTTTGCCATTATAATACAAAGGGATTCCCCCTTTTACTCCCCGAATAACTTTCAGGCTACCAATATCGATAATTTCAAGATTTTCGCCATTTCGGGCTTCTAACTCCTCAGTCGCTACTCCTTTAAAGCAGGATGTTTGTGCTTTAAATTTTGCGAAATCGTACAGGCCCGGATCCATTTTTTCACTTTTAGAACTGGCCAGTATGCGACCATCTATTCCCACGACCATAATGGCCACTTCGACTTTTTGGTTGATTGATTCTTGATGACAGGATGCAAGGATTTTTAATGCGGTCGCAGTATTAAGTCTGGGGATTTCTTCAAGCGTAACCTTGCTATAACAAAGCACTGCCCAAAACATATTTAATAAAAGAAAAATTCTCATAGACTGTTTATTAATTTAGTTAAAAGTAGAATCTAGGGTATTTAGTTGATCTTCTGACCAAGGTATTGCCCGATACATTTTATTTAATTTTAGGATTGAGAGGAACGGAGTATTCGTATGCTTTCAACTTTGTTTTCTTTGACCTGTAAAGACAAACCCCAATTTTTTCACTTTCTTTTTAAACTCCTAACCTGTTGAAATTACGATGAATCAAGATATCACCAATAACCGTAGTGGCCTCCTTGCTGGCGGAAACTGGATTATAGACCAAGTCAAAATGATTGATGTCTACCCCAAGCATGAACAACTTGCGAATATTTTTGATCAGTCTCAAGGAACGGGTGGTTCCCCTTATAATGTGTTGCTTGACTTGGCGAAGATGGGTGCGGGTTTTCCATTGGTGGGTGCCGGTCTAGTGGGACAGGATCGACTGGGAGAATATATTCTAGAGGATTGTCGATCAAATGGGATTGATCCCGCATTTATTTCAGTGTCTCCGGGAACATCAACTTCTTACACCGATGTGATGACCGAAATTGAAGGGGGAAGAAGAACTTTTTTTCACAATCGTGGAGCCAACGCAACCTGGGCGGGAGACGATATTGATTTCGCAGGGAGTAATGCGAAAATTTTTCATCTCGGTTACCTGCTTTTATTGGATGCAATTGATGCGGAAGACTCGGAGCATGGAACTGTGGGGGCTGCTTTACTCGCCAAAGCCCGGGCTGCTGGCTTTAAAACCAGCATCGATGTGGTGAGCGAGGACAGCGAGCGCTTTTCCAAAATTATTGGACCGGCATTAAAGCAGGTTGATTATTGCATACTTAATGAAATCGAAGCCAGTAAAGTAACCGGCGTGGCAGTACGCAAGGATGGTCAATTACTGGAAGATGGAATTGAGGAAGCGAGTCAAAAACTTTTCGAATTGGGGGTATCTGATCTGGTGGCAATTCATTTCCCGGAAGGTTCTTATGGGGCAAAAAGCTCCGGTGAAAAACTTCGTCAGGGCTCTTTATCTTTACCCAAGGACTACATTAAAGGGGCTGCGGGAGCAGGGGATGCTTTTTGTTCGGGTGTATTGCTTGGTATCCACGAGGACTGGCCTTTAGAAAAGTGTTTGCTCACCGGAACCTGTGCCGCTACTGCCTGTATGTCCAACCCGACCTGTACCGATGGATTACGTTCTCTCGAGGAATGCCTTGCATTGGCTGACCAATTCGGAATCGGAGAAGACAAAAACTAATTTTATAACCTAACTCTCACTCATTAATGATTCAGGATTCCTTAAACGATTTCAATTCTTCAACGCGACAAGATTCACTGGCTCAGATTGCCAGAGAGGAAACTTTTCCAAGCATTCGTCCGATTGTGAATGCCCATGCCCATACCTTTTATTCATTTAATTACAAAGGATATTCTCCCACTCGATTCGCAGTGGAAGCGAAGAGGGAAGGCTTGGAGATGGGGGGAATTGTTGACTTTGATGTGCTCGATGGCTTGGAAGAGTTTTGGAGTGCCAGTCGATTACTTGATTTAAAAGCATGTATTGGAATTGAATCCCGTGTCTTTGTACCCGAGTTTGCAGACCGGGAAATTAATTCTCCGGGCGAACCTGGAATCAGTTATCACATGGGTACTGGTTTTACTACGACCCGTATTCCACAGGAGGCACAGATTTTTCTCGATACTATGCGATCCACTTCAGCAGAGCGTAATTTGGCCATGGTGGCCCGGGTAAATGAATTTCTTTCCCCCTTACTTTTAGATTATAATAAGGATGTACTTCCCCTTACTCCCAATGGTAATGCAACGGAACGGCATCTCTGTGTGGCGTACGCCCGAAAGGCAGCAGCGATGTATCCAGTGGAGGAGGATTTAAGAAAATTTTGGAGTGAAAAACTGGGGGTGGCACCAGCGGACATCAAAGAATTACCAGAAGGGCGACCGATTACTGATTTAATTCGAGCAAAAACGATGAAGCAGGGTGGGGTGGGGTATGTAAAACCTGACTCTGGGTCTTTCCCGAATATGGCGGAAATGAATCAATTTGTATTATTATGTGGTGCGATTCCCACCTTTACCTGGCTTGATGGTTGTTCCATTGGGGAGCAGTCGATTGAGGAACTTGTGGAGGTGGGGCGTTCAACCGGAGTGGCTGCATTTAATATTATCCCCGACCGCAATTATACTCCCGGGCAATCGGATCAAAAATTGGAAAATTTAAAACAAGTTGTTCAATTAACCCAAGACCTTGGCCTTCCTTTACTGGGTGGTACTGAGATGAACAGTCCGGGGCAAAAATTTGTGGATGATTTTTCTTCCGCAGAATTAGCTCCCTTACAACCGGTATTTATTCGCGGTTCCTGGATTCTTCATGCCCATTCAACACTCCAAAGGGATACCGGAATGGGCTATCTGAGTGACTGGGCCAGTAATCAATTTTCAGACACGACTACCAAGAATGAGTTTTATGCTACATTTGGAGAGCTCTATTCCCCACGGGGAGAGAAGCGCTTAAAGGAGGCATTACATTCTGAGATGAGTGCGGGAGAAGTGACTGAACTTGCCCGCCAGGTAATGTCTGCTTAGTAAATGTCCACTTTTGTCGGCTTTGGCTTTGGTGCGATCCAGGGGGGGCTATTTTTAGCAGAAGCATATTCATCCCAGTCTTTTTCAAGGCTGGTAGTCTCGGAAATTGATGCGGAATTAGTAAATCATGTCAGGCGGAGCGGGGGCACTTATTTTTCCAATATTGCCGGATCCACCCACTTAAGCAATATCCAGGTGGAGGGGATTGAAATTTATAATCCTTTAGTAGCGGAGGATCGTGAGCAATTAATTGATGCAATTGCGGAAGCTCAGGAATTATGCACCGCGTTACCGAGTTTTAAACTATACGATGTTGGGGAGGAGGCTTCAGTGGCAAAATTAATTAGCGAGGGGCTGAGAAGGAAAATCGATTCATCCAAACTTCCCTCCTGTGTTATTTATGCAGCAGAGAATGATTCCCGGGCTGCTTCCCGGTTACAGGATGCATGTTCTTCATACCTTCCCGATTTTCAAGAAAACCGCTTCGTTTTTTCGGAAACGGTAATTGCCAAAATGTGCTCGGTGGTCGCGGATCCAGCACGAATTCAGGCGGAAGGACTAAGGCCGATTGTGGATGGGTTGAACCGGGCTTTTTTAGTGGAAGAATTTGACCAAATTTTAATTGAGGAAAAAGTTCCAAATGATTTTAAACGAGGATTCACTCAGTTTGTTACCAAGTCTGAATTGGATCCTTTTGCCATCACCAAATTTCTTGGACATAATGCGATCCATGCTCTGTTAGGTTATTTGGCAAAGGAAGAAGGAATTGATTTTATGCATGACGCTGGAAAACGCTCCGATCTGATGGAGTGGGCAAGGAATGCTTTTTTAAAGGAGGCAGGAATTGGGTTGTGTCATCAATATGCCTCTGTGGACGATCCTTTATTTACAGAACTCGGATTTCAGGAACATGTTGATGAAGCCCTTACTCGTATGGTAAATCCTTTTCTTCGAGATCCTGTGGATCGAGTAACCCGCGACCCGGTGCGTAAAATCGGTTGGGATGATCGTTTACTGGGTTCGATGAGATTAGCCTGCAGGGCTGGAGTGGAGCCTCGTTTATTAGCCAAGGGGGCAGGTATTGCACTTCGCTATGCCTGTGAGGAAAATAAATGGGATTCCCCTGAGGCCGGATTGGAACAGGTTTGGAAAGAGGTTCAATGCGAGGAAAAAAATGAATTACAGAAGTTAATCATCACCAATTTTTGATTTTCTCCTTCCCTTCATTCCTCCTTTAAATTCAAAAAAGATTATTCTAGGATTGCAATTCCATCAAAAACGATCAAAAACAATCTTATTCGATCATTATGATTCGTGAAGCCTGTCCAACACTAGCCCCTCAAAGAAGAGAGCACATCCGATTACTCGTACGAGAAAGCGGTGTTGCCCGTGTGGAAGACCTGCGACGTGAATTAAAAGTTTCGGTTGCCACAATAAGACGAGACTTAGAGGTGTTAGAAGAGGAGGGAAAGGTACGGCGTGTCCATGGCGGTGCGGTGAGTACTGAGAACCGACTTGATGAAGCGGTGTTTGATGATAAAACCAATCAATTTTCGAAACAAAAACGTGCGATTGCAGAGGAAGCGTATCAATTAATTGGGCAGGAAGAATCGCTTTTCCTGGATGGGGGAAGTACCACGCTGTGCTTGGCCCGCTTATTGAAGAACCGGAATGATTTAACTGTGGTGACCAATTCTTTACGGGCAGCTGCGGAACTAGCCAATTCGGAACCCCGGGTGATTCTGACTGGTGGAGAACTTCGAAAAATCAGTCAAACGATGGTGGGACCCTTGACTTCTGCCGTACTGAGCCAAGTCCGGGTGGACCGTGCGTTCATGGGTACGATGGGATTCTGCTTAAAGAACGGGTTGACCACCACTGACCCCAATGAGGCATTTGTGAAAGGACTGGTCGCGGAGCAGGCAGTCCAAGTGGTGCTATTAGCGGATTCGAGCAAGGCAGAGAAAGTATCATTCGCCCGCGTTTCTGACTGGGATAAAGTAGACATCTTAGTGAGCGATCAAAACCTACCCCCTATTTTTACCAAATCTTTACCCAAGCGTGGACTAAAAGTCTGCGTCGTATAAGTTTATAACCAAGAAAATAATACTATGGCAAATCCAGTAATCATGCCCCGACAAGGACAATCAGTTGAAAGCTGTATCCTTACCGAATGGAAAGTCCAACCAGGTGACACCGTAGCCGAAGGCGATGTACTGGCAGTGATTGAGACTGATAAAGCAAGCTTTGACCTCGAGTCTACGGCTTCTGGAACTGTACTGGAGCTTTTTTGGGAAGCGGATGACGATGTTCCGGTTCTTGCCAATGTAATTGCCATTGGTGCAGAGGGAGAAAATATTGATGACCTTCGTCCAGCAACAGAGAGTGCATCCGCAACGGCTTTACCTGCGACTAGCTCAACTCCTGAATCTTCTGCCGTTCAGTCCACCGTAGCGGCCGATCAATCCCCCGCTTCTGCCCCAGTTGATTTATCTACGACTTCACATGTCCCCTCTTCCGGAGTGAGTCCGCGGGCACGTAAGAAAGCAATGAACCTGGGCGTGGATGCAGAAACTTTAGTTGGTACTGGCCCTGGAGGTCGCGTAATCGAACGGGATGTGGATGCATTTCTTGCCGGAACGCCAAGGTTATCAGCGGCTGCCCGTGTGCGTGCGAAAGAACAGGGCCTCGAAGCCCCGGTTCGTGGTTCGGGTATTGCCGGGATGGCACTTGCTTCCGATATGCGTCAGCCGGGTGCGATTGAAGGTGCAGAGGTTGAACCGGTAAAGGGAATCCGGAAATTAATTGCCGAGCGTATGATGCAGTCCCTACAGGGAACTGCTCAATTAACATTACACTCTTCTTTTGATGTGACAAATTGTCAGAAGTATCGAAAGAAACGCTTGGCGGATGGTGAGTCGAAAGTATCGATTAATGACTTAATTGCCCAAGCCATTTTAGCTGCCTTGCAGAATCATCCAGAAATGAATGCTCATTTCTTGGGAGACCGGTTGGCCGTTTTTCATGAAGTAAATCTTGGTATCGCAGTGGATTCGCCGCGTGGTTTAATGGTCCCGGTTGTCCAGGAGGCATCCAAGATGTCATTAGAAATGCTCTCTTCCGAAATTAAGAAAAAAGCGATTGCCTGCCGGGAGGGAACAATCCAACCCGATGATCTGTCTGGAGGTACATTTACACTGACTAATCTTGGAATGCTTGGAGTGGAAAATTTTACTCCTGTTTTGAATGTCCCAGAAATTGCAATCCTCGGAGTGGGAGGAATTAGTTTAAAGCCGAAGAAGAATGAGGAGGGAGAGGTTTCCTTTGTCGATCAAATCTCTTTGAGTTTAACAATCGACCACCAGGCAATTGACGGAGCACCCGCTGCCCGTTTTATACAAACCTTGGTTAATCATTTAGAAAATCATCCGGGTGAAAACCCACAAAAAATTGAAGGAGAAGAATAATTGTGAAATATGACTTTGCTGTAATTGGTGCCGGACCTGCCGGGTATGTGGCTGCGAAAAAAGCTGCGTCTGCAGGTTTAAAAGTGGTAATGGTGGAAAAGAAAAAGCTTGGAGGCGTCTGTTTAAATGAGGGTTGTGTTCCTTCGAAGACGCTTCTGCAGGCTGCGAAAACTTATCATCACGCCAAGCATGGTTCGATCTTTGGGGTCGAAGCGGGTTCGTTATCATTTGATTTCGGAAAAGCTCATGCTCATAAAAATTCGGTCATGGATCGAATGAGAGATGGGATTGCCGGGTTAATGAAAAAGCACAAGGTGGAGGTGATTGAAGGGGAGGCTACTTTATCAAAAGGCTCTTCTTTTACTGTGAATGGAGAGACTCATGAGGCCGATAACATTCTCCTTTGTACAGGATCTTCCCCTACGATTCCCCCTATTCCTGGAATTGAAGCGGATCACATTGTTGATTCGACTGGAATTTTGAATATTGATACTTTACCAAAGAATCTAGTGATTGTGGGGGGGGGCGTAATTGGATGCGAATTTGCCTGTGTTTATGCCTCTGTCGGTGTACCCGTGACTGTGTTGGAAGCCATGCCAGAAATTTGTCCGAATTTAGATTCTGAAATTGCGGCGATTCTTCGTAAGGAATTAGAAAAGAAGGGAGTAACTTTCCAATTAGGTGCAAAAGTGGAGAGTTTTGAAGGGAAGTCCGTTCGCTTTACACTCGATGGTGAGAGTAAGAATATGGACGCCGATTTAGTTCTCGTTGCCACTGGACGCCGACCTAATGTATCCGGTTTAG
>Ga0206123_10004637_pt1 | contig 10674 bp, 13 predicted proteins | sample Helgoland_Spring_2_FD_160086 | JGI IMG/M metagenome (GOLD analysis project Ga0206123, IMG submission 160086) | Pelagic subsurface seawater microbial communities from Kabeltonne, Helgoland, North Sea - Helgoland_Spring_Bloom_20160316_1 | ecosystem: Environmental > Aquatic > Marine > Epipelagic ... | reverse complement strand
TATGTTGGCCAGCAAGGTTTTAAAAAGTGGTAAAAAAAGACAAGAGGTCAAAAATGACCTCTTGTCTAATATGGCTCCCCCTATTATTCAAAGTTGCAGCACAATTTCTTTTGAAAGACTATTTGTTAATAAACAAGTCAAATGAAATCAAAGAAAAAGATTGTGATTTTCATAAAAGTTCAAGTAGAGGTAAAAAAGTATGTTCTTTTTTCTTTTATTATGTTCTGATTGCCATTTATCACTTATACATTATTAACCATGGTTTTTTTTTAATTATATTTAAAAAAATTAAAAAATTATCTTATGATTACAGTAGAATTTTATGAATATTCAAATGTGTCTGAATATATTGAAAACACAATGGTAGATGTGGTAGATTCTTTTCAAAATATTTATCCTGATTCAGAATCTAAAACTAAGATTGATCAAGAAGAGGAAGAGTTTAGGTTTATTTTTAATGGTGAATGGTCCACTCCTGACGAAATCGATGAGGATATTATCAAAGAAATTTGTATAAGTAATGAATTATATTGTTCAATCTGCGAAAACGGGAAGGCAAACAAAACATACTATTATGATGAAGACGATGAATTTGTTTATGAATAAAACAGTCTATGATTAAAATCATCACAATCGGTCATATTCCAAAAGATTGTGACAAGGAAATAATTTATTGTGGAGATTCATTATCCTCAGGTACGATAGAATTAAATTTTAGGATTGAAGACCAACGAATAATAGGTATAGATAATAACTTCCATAAACCTTTTGAGAGCAAGTTCTTTATGCCCAACTCTAAACATTTAAAAGAATTATCACTGTTCATATTAAACTTTGGTTTAGAACTCTCTTGTAACTCGATTTATAATGGTTTTTCTCTTTTATTAAACAAACAAGATTCTTTTTCTCAAAAATTTAGAATCATAGAATCTTTTGGAGGTGTTTTTAAAAACGAGAATTTAAGATACAATGGGAAAATATATTTAAGGATGTATTTGGAGAATAATGTTGGAATCTTGGGTGAAGATATTTGTTTAAAATTCTTGTAATGAAAAAGTAAAAAAACAATACTCAATATCAATTTAAAAATGATAAGTTCTGCCTGTCTGGAGGTAAATTATTTTCTTTAGGAGCATGTAAAGTGAATATTTTCTTTACTGGAACAAGTTCCTGAGGGAATTGTCAAATATTCTAACACGAAACATAATATGTACCATAAAAAAATAAATCATTTAGCATTAATAAATAATTGGGAGAATTCTGAATTATTTGGTAATTCGGAAACTCTAATTCTTGGATCATTTAATCCATATAATACTATTTCTGAAGAAAAAAATGCTGACTATTATTATGGAAGACAAACAAATCATCTTTGGAAAATAATAGCTTTTTTGTTAGGAAAAGAAACAGATTATTTTTTTAATAATATTGATAGAAAATATGAGGTAATGTATAAATATAAATTTTGTTTTATGGATGTTATAGATTCTATTGATATCTCTGCAAATGAGAACGAAATTTTAAATGAATATATATCAAATAATATTTTTCAAAATTATTTAGATCAAAAATTATTTACATCTAAAACAAGTTTTAAAGACCATGAAATCCAAATAAAAAGGAATTATAATAAAAGAATTATAAATATTTTAGAATCTAAAAATCTAAAAAAAGTAATTCACACAATGGGAAATAATAGAATTAAATCTGATTTTTCGACAAGTCCAAAGGAAATAGGTCTTGGTAATGATGGCTTTCAGAATTTTGTTAAATCTATAGAAAATCATAATATTGAATTTGTTAAGTCCTCGTTTAGTCCGAGTTCCTATGCAGTGAATAAAGGAGGTAGCGAGTATAAAAAACATCTAAAAGAATGGATAAAAAAAAGTTTAAACTTGTGATGATATGAAAATAATTTATATCGATTTAGATGGAGTTGTTGCTGATTTTGATAAAGGAAAAAAAGAGCATCCATTAGGAAATATAACACCCTACATAGGAAGACCTGATAAGTTACCAGGTGTTTATGAAAACTTAGAGCCTATTGTCGATTCCATAGAATCAGTAAATAAATTGTTAAATCACGAAAGCTATGATGTGTATTTTCTTTCAACAGCTCCATGGGATAATCCAGACGCTTGGACACATAAAAGATTATGGGTAGCAAAATACTTTGATGAAAAGTTAATTCGTAAAAGATTAATATTATGTCATCATAAACAACTCTTGATTGGAGATTATTTAATTGATGATAGAAGATTTAATGGAGCTTCAGAATTCAAAGGTAAATGGATCCATTTTGGCAGTGAGTTATTTCCCAATTGGAAAAGTGTTTTAAGATACTTTAAGGTTTAATAAAGTTAATCTCCAATAAAATATTTTTAATAAAAAAAATAGAATGGCTAATTATAAACTCTCCAAATCAACATTTATCCGAGGACTTAAGTGTGAGAAGTCCCTCTTTCTCTATAAGCACCATTATAGACTAAAAGATCCTACACCGTCATCACTTCAAGCGGTGTTCGACCAAGGAACCAATATTGGTTTATTAGCACAACAGTTATTTCCAGAGGGTGCTGATGCTTCTCCAGAGAATCATTTTAAAATAGTTGAATCTGTTGGAAAAACATTAGACTTCATTAACCAAGGTAAATCCATTATCTATGAGGCCACCTTTCTATATAATGACGTTCTTACTGCATTAGACATTTTGGTAAAAGATGAAGAAGGTTGGAAAGCTTATGAAGTAAAAAGTTCAACCAAAGTATCAGAAACCTATATAAAGGATGTAGCAATACAGTACTATGCCATTACAAATTCTGGAGTTGATTTAAAGGACATATCTATTGTTCATATCAATAATCAATACACAAAAGATGGAGAATTAGACATCCATCAATTGTTTACCATCGAATCTGTGTTCGATCAAGTTTTAGAGTTTCTCCCGAAAATACCAAACGAGGTAAGAAGACTTAAGAATGTCATTGAAAGTCCTGAAATCCCTCAAATTGATATTGGACCTCATTGTTCCGATCCTTATGACTGTGATTTTAAAGGAACGTGTTGGAAACATATACCTCAGTACTCGGTTTTTAATATCTCGAGACTTAACAAAGACAAGAAATTTGATTTATATAATCAGGGGGTGGTAACTTTAGATCAGATTGATCTTGGTCAAACAGATCTGAATCCAAACCAAGTGTTACAGGTTCAATCAGAAGTGAATGGAACAACTCATATTGACATTGAAGAGATAAGAAACTTCACAAATGGATTAATTTATCCTTTATACTTTTTAGATTTTGAAACTATAGGTCCTGCAGTCCCAAAATATAATGGTAGTAGACCCTACCAACAACTGGTATTTCAGTATTCTCTCCATATTCAAGAAGCTCCTACATCTGAATTAGAACATAGGGAGTATCTTGCAGATCCGTCTCAAGATCCAAGAATAGGGTTCATAGAACAACTCATTGAGGACTGTGGTACCAGTGGAGACATTATTGTCTATAATATTGGTTTTGAGAGAGGAAAACTAAATGATCTAATCGATCTATTCCCTGAGTATTCTAATGAGTTGAGAGGGATTGTTAATCGTCTAAAAGACCTTATGATTCCGTTTCAACAGAAGTGGTACTATACCCCCGAAATGAAAGGGAGTTATTCCATAAAGTACGTTCTCCCCTCACTTGTTCCTGAACTCTCATACAATGATCTTGACATAAAAGAAGGAGGTACAGCATCTAATACTTTTCTTTCTATGGTTAATGAGACCTTTGAAGGTGATGCACAAAAAACAAGGAGACAACTATTAGAATATTGTGAGTTGGATACCTATGCTATGGTCAAAATTCTTGAGAAACTACTACAAATATAAAACTGATTTTCTTTCAAAAAATTGAAAAAATTTATTTTTAAAAAACTCGATTTTTTCCAAAAAAATCCGGAAAAATATTCACTTGGGCCATTGACCCACTTCTGGAGAAGTCGAAAAACCCCTTTTTTTAAGGGGGGATACCCCTCCATTAGGGAGGGAGGGGGTCCCCATATTCAAAATCAATGTGCGAGTAATAATAATTCTGATCACCACCGTGATGGTGATCATTCACAAAATATTATCGGCACAGAAAAAGTGTCTCAAAACAATTATCGTAGCAAAAATTTAGCATTTATTATTCCGGAACCCCATTAATCCGCTGTATCATAGCCTCACAGAAACCCAAAGGATTAAATTGATACATATGATTAAGACTGTAATTTACTCAAGAGTTAGTTCAGAGTCAGAAAGACAGGACACAGAGAGACAAACAAAGGAACTGCAACAATATGCTAAGAGAATGAACTATGAGGTAGTTGAAGTTTTTGAAGAAAAGGTAAGTGGATTCAAAAAGAACGATCAAAGACCAGTTTTTTCCAAGATGTTGGAACTGGCGAAAGAGGGATCAATTGATAAAATATTAGTTTGGGAGTTAAGTCGAATAGGAAGGTCGGTACTTCAGTCCCTTCAAAACATACAACTCCTACATGATTTAAAAGTCGGACTTTATATAAAGAATTTTAATCTTGAGACGCTCAACGAGGATAAGACACCAAATAGTTTATCAATGTTTATGGTCCAAATATTGTTCAGCGTTGCAAATATGGAAAGTAAGATGACGCTATCTCGATTACAGTCAGGTTACCGCAATCATATCAAGAAAAATGGAAAGAAAAGTGTAGGAAGAAAAAAAGGAGATATTGATAGTGATGAAAAAGTATTAAATCGTCACTCGGATGTTGTTCGGTTAATAAATAGAGGGCTGTCAATCCGAAATATTAGTGCAATAACAAATAAGTCCACCAATACTGTAATGAAAGTAAAAAGGATTCTGTAGTGGATACTTTTTTTAAATGGTATTTCATTATAGTTGGAGTGTTGTTCTTATTGAATCTGATTTGTAAAATAATTAGATTTATAAAACCTGATGGTGAAGACTGTCAATTGCATTTGGCAGACGATGTATTGAACTGGTGCCTCTATTTATATCCAATTCGAAAACAAAAACCACTACTGACTTTAGTTGACGGTAAATCTCATCTTGCGGGAGAGTATTGTTTCTATAACAATTCAATTACAATTTATAGGGATAACAATGTAATACGCAGAGAACTAATCAATACTGTTATCCATGAGTATTTTCATTACTACCTAATTACCTCCGAATCTAAATCTAAACTCTACCATGATCAACTGCAACAATTCTCATTGGCGCAACACCCACAGGAAATTCTTTGCAACACTATGGGAGAAACTCTCACAAAGGTCTATTTGAAAAACAATTAAAAATGGTTCTTATTTGACAAATAGTACAATACCCCAACCAATCGTGCCAATTAGATTTAATTTACTACGTTATTCAAAATCAATTACTCAGCAGATACAATCGAGAATTAGTGATTATTCCTATAGGTACTTTATATTTTTGAACTGTAAAATTTTTCACGACAAAAAATTACCAATTCATTCAACAAAATCACCTTTTTGGGGTCTATTTCATGTTCAGGTAGAAGATTTAATTTTTCATTAAAGAAATCTCTTAACAACTCAATTTCAGATGGATTAAGACCCCCACAATTGATCAAATATCGATTGAAATATTCATAATCTAAATTATTTTTTCCTTTTAGCATCTTCTTTTATTTTTTTTAATTTTTCGATTACCGATTCCCTTATAAGATCTGATGTTGTGTATTTTTTGTTATTTTCTTCAATAACACAATCTATCAAATCTTTGAATTGACTTTCTGTTACTCGAACGATTACTCTTTTTGACTTTTTCTCTTTCATAACTGTGTTTCTCTATAAATATCATGAAATTCAAAATTTGTCGGACAGTTAATGATTTTTTTTAATTAGTTGATTTATGAGTGCATCAAGATCAATTAGTTCCAAATCTTTCATATGACACCCCACGGTTTTTCTGCTAACTCCACTTAATTTACTAATGGAAGATATTGTATGTTTTTCATTTTCTTTGGTTAATTTTTCAATAGCAGCGGCAATCTTCAACTTGGTTTTGTTTTTCCTAATACTTCCATTAACCTTGTTGGCAACAAGTGACTTCTGTCCCCCAGTTAGATCCAAATCAGGATTGATATGTAAACTCTTTTTTCGATTGTTTTGATACTCATAATGATCACTTTTGATATATCCATACTGCATATTGAATAAAGACAAAAGGTCCCTATAACTCATCTTGGGGTCAGCACAATTTCTATTTATGTTATATACATACGCAAATATCCATTTGGGATCAATTTCTGGATTCAGATTAAATAGTGCATGGAAATAATAGGTATAGAATTTTCGTTTATAACCATCTCTTATCTTTCTTGGTATTTTGATATCAGTCCATGGAATAGTATCAATGTCAATATCACTTTTATTAATGTATTTAGTTTTAGTAATGAGATGAGTATCAATCTCCGTTATGGATATATACATTATCTCTCTTTCGGGTGCGTAGAACAGTGTATTATTACCAACAACCCTCTGGATTATACCCTGACTTACGCACTTTACCCCTTCACTCACATCTATACAAACCTCTATGTTTACATACACATCTGGGTCATAAGAAATGAACCACATCTGCGATAATTTGAGAGCACCTTTATCAAATTCTATGTCTTTAAAGTAGTGTGATGATAAATAATCAATGATAGACTTATACTCGTCTTTAGATGTGATTCTATGATTTATTTTTACTAAAATTGACAATCCTCTTCCTCCACTGGAGATGCACACCATAGAAACTACTTCTTTGTATTTTGAAATAAATTCTTTTTTGTATTCTATAGCGTTTTCAAGATTATCAATATCGAGATAGATATATCCAGAACCAAGTTCGTAGTTTTTTTCAAAATTTGGTCCCTTGATTGAATTGTACTTGACCACACAGTTTGGCTGGCATCGAACAAGATGTTTTTTCCCTTCATCATACTCTACATCCCCTTTCTTATGGTCTCTAATGGTTTTATAGTCCCTATTGTACGGATTGGTGCTGATAATTTTTATTAGGGTGTTAAAATCGATTTTTTTTGAGGGGGTATTATTATAGATTTTACCCTCGTAAAGAGAAAACATAAATTTAAAAACTCAATTCTAAAACTGATGCAGCAGCCGCTTAAATTGAGTTGAAACTAAGTTATACGTATTGGAATCTAATCTACATGTTTACACCCCACGTATTTAAAATGTAAAGAAATAAATCGATAAAGTCAAATATAATTATAACTCCTAATTACTAAACTTCAGGTCGTGAGACCTAAAGTTCATCCCACCCCTTGATTCTTAATTTTTTTTTCTTTATGTTTTTACTGTTCCCTTTTTGGGAAAATAAACTTGTCGATTTGATCGACTCGATATAGTTAATAAAATTGACTATGAATTATAAAGTGGAGCTTGTAGAAATTAGCTCATTATCAGTACACCCCGAAATAAAAAAACACGGGACAAAAAATGAAGAGGCGTACAAAAAACTTATTCCTTCAATAAAGGAATTTGGAGTTTTGGATCCGATAAGAATTGTAAAAGAAAATAATAGATTGTTTATCATTCACGGGTATTCTCGCTATAAAGCAGCACGTGATATTGGAATAAAATCAGTTCCTATCATTGAAACCACACCCATTGAATCTGATGTTTTTCTCGATTCAATAATTCGAAACATAACAATCAAAAGATCTTTCAAAGAAGTTGCTGTAGCAGCCAGTTATATTTTAGATCGGATTGGAAATTCGCAAGGCAAAAAACGAACAGAATCACCAATCAAAAACGATATCGATAATTTTGATAAAGTAGCAAAAGATCGATACGATCTGGCAAGAACTGTTCTACATATTAATCTTTCAGTTTCCTCTCTTAAACGGCTGCTTAAAATACATGAGGTCGATGAGACTTCAGAGGGTTCCGAACTAAAATTATTTGACCTTTTAGAATCAGGAAAAGGAATTTTCCCTGTCTATCAAACCGCAATTGAAACCAAAGAGTCAAGAGATAGAAAATACAATAGACGTCTTGAATTACAAGCTGAAAAAAGTGATGAAATCAAACGAATAGAGTCTCTTAAAAAACAACAACTTATAAATGCAGTTCGCAGTGAATTTGAAGAAAAGTTTGAAAAAGAATACGAAGAACGTTATGAGCAAGAGTTCGGATGTAAACCTAAACCAAAATCACTTTTAGAACTGGAATGGGACGAAAAAATAAACAAATTACAGCAGATTAGACACATCATTTCAAATGAAGATGAGATCATGATAATTGAAATTTTAAATAAATATTAATCAGAAAATTATGAAAAATATAATATATAACGAGAATTGCAATGAAACATTTACTAAAATAGAAGATAAATATATTGATGGAATAATCACTTCACCTCCATACAATATCAGCACTAAGAGAAGCGACTGTTACTACAACAATGGATATTCTGAAATAGACGGAGTATCTGAAAAGGAGTATCTGGAAATAAGAACTAATGAATTCAAAGAATACTCACGGATCATCAAAGAAGATGGTGTGATTTGTTATAATATTTCGTACTCCAAAGAAAATCCAATACTTCCGACTTTATTGGTTACCAAAATCCATAAAGAACTGGATTTAACTATTGCGGACATTATTTGCTGGAAAAAACCACACGCTATACCTTTTCAAACTTCATCTACAAAATTGAGCAGGGTTACAGAACTTATTTACATTTTCGTAAAAAAAGATAGATTACACACCTTTAAAACAAATAAAGAAGTAAGTAAGATTAATGAAAAAACTGGGCAGAAATTTTATAAAAACTATGTGAATTTTATTGAAGCAAAAAATAATGATGGATATAAATGCCAACTAAAAGCATCGTATTCACAAGATTTATGTTATCAGTTAATCAATATTTACTTCCCAAAAGGTAGTTTGATCTATGATCCTTTTACAGGTATAGGAACAACTCAACTAAGCTGTATCGAAAATTATTGTGATTTTATTGGAAGTGAAATAACAACTGAACATTATAACATTGCTGTTAAAAGAGTGGGAGAAAAAAGAAAAGAAAAAGAAGATGAAAATGAACTCTACTAATCGCATAAACCTAAATCAAGTAGGTCAATATATAAATCGAAAGGACAACCGTTCGATCAAAAAGTGGCTTAAAGATCATCAAATTCCTATCCATAAAGACGGAAGGGAATATGTGTTTCGTTTACAGGTTGAACAAGAGGTCTGGAGACCATTTGCTGAAGATTTAGTAAAAAGATATCCTAATTCATGGCAACCTCGTTTAGAATCAATCTATGGTGACCAGAAAGAACTACATCAGCTCCTCTACCATGATTGTTTGGAATTCGATACTGGATTTGTGCCTTACCAATTTAATCTGGACATTAGCTCTAATAAGGAGCATGAATCCATCTTTCAAGAACTTTATAAATAATGAAATTACCTAATAATTCACATTCGGGAATCAAAATCTACTGTAAAAAATGTAGACAAAATAACACGGGTTGTCGTCACAACGACCACCAGGTGTTCCGGATGTGTTTTATTGATCGAGTTACTGGTAAACACCGGAGTAAACTCCTAAAATCAAAAGTATACGCTGATGCTGTAGTTGAGGGTATTGAATTTAGAAGGAGAATAGAAAATGGTGTGGAGGAAACGGTTCCTGATCGATCTAAAATGAATATTGCTGAAGCACTCGTTTATTTTGATCAATATTTAAAGGGAGATACACAATATGCACATTTAAAAAAGGAGGTATCAGATAAACATCGTAAGGAGTTAATTAAGTATTGTACGCTTTTTGCTAAATCTTTGAAAAACAACCACAATCTCAGAAAGATGAAACCGGGGGATGTCAGAAATAATGATGTTTCTATTTTCTACAGACAATTGGAGATTAAATACCCTCACCCCAAAACCTTCAACAAGGTTTTAACAAGTATAACTTCTTTCTATAAGTTCTTGATCGAAATCGAAGAGTTAGACATCAAGAATCCTTTTAAAAATTGTATTCGAAAACAAGTGATTAAAGGTGATAATCTAATTTTAACAAAAGATGAATTTCAGAGAATTATAGCAGCGGTAGAATCAAAATCATCGTTTCAACAAACAAGAACCAATGGAAGAAGAGATTACGTGTATGCAACTTGGATGGTTAATGCATTAAAACTCTTTCTCCTTATTGGTGGACGTAGAGAGGAAGTACTCAGTCTAAAATGGAATGATATTATCCAAGGCAGTAACGGAGTGCTATTCTTTAAATTTAGAAACCTGAAGGTTGAACGATTAGGAAATAAAAATACTCCAAAGAAGTACTCCCCTATTAATGAGGATCTAATGAAACTTTTAAAAGAAATGGGATATGATCAAATGAAAGGTAAAAATGTCAAACTCATCGACCCTGAGAATAACTATACAATTAATACCATCATGGAGAAAGTTTCTCGATCATTCACCCATTTTAGAAAATCTGCAGGTATCGAAACTCCTTTTACTCTAAAACATCTGAGAAAAACATACCTTACTTGGGTATTTCACACCATGGGGAGTGACACCAAATTATTGTCATCTCACACTTCAATGAAGGTATTAGAAAACCACTACATCAATCCACTTTTATTAAACGTTGAAGAAGA
>Ga0206123_10004620_pt1 | contig 10696 bp, 1 predicted proteins | sample Helgoland_Spring_2_FD_160086 | JGI IMG/M metagenome (GOLD analysis project Ga0206123, IMG submission 160086) | Pelagic subsurface seawater microbial communities from Kabeltonne, Helgoland, North Sea - Helgoland_Spring_Bloom_20160316_1 | ecosystem: Environmental > Aquatic > Marine > Epipelagic ... | reverse complement strand
CATCGGAACCAACGTTCCATTGTTGTAATTCAGTACTCGCATCAACATACCAACCGGTTTCTCCTTGATTGGTTCCAGGTGCCGCTTGCATAACTCCAATTTGAGTGGCCTTGACTGCGAGTTCGTCTCTCAAAGCATCTTCGATAACAGGTGCTGAGTCAACAGAAACTTGTGCTGGAGGCGATTTAGGCTCGTCCTCTACTGGAGCGATGGATTCAGAGGAGACCACGTCTTCTTCGTCATCTTCTTCATCCTCATATTCATACTCATCATCATATTCATCCCATTCTTCTTCTTTGGAATTACCTCGGCGAATGAGTACGATAAGAACTGCAAAAATCATCAGCAAGAAGACGAGACCAATGGACATGGCAGTATTTGTTGAACCAAGAGCTCCTCCTAAAAGGACAGATTCAACATCATAAAACTGTTGCGAGATAAGTCCTTGCCATGCGACGGTGCATGAACGATCTGTACCTGCTTCTTCGAGTTCGATTTCCCATGTATCGGATTTCACGTGACTGGCTTTTCCGGATGAACATGTGATACTGGTTTTATCTGGAACGACTTCAACGCGATTCCCTTGGCTGTCCTCAGCCCAAACCTTGAGCAAGGTGACTTCACCTTGACTCAACGATTCGTTACTCACTGAAGTGAGAACACGCACTGGATCTCCAGGAAGAATTGTCAATGGAAGAATGACTGAAGCATTTCCTTGTTGAAGTTCAATATCATATGTCCCAGATATGACACCATCGAGTTGCCAATAGCCACGTCCTGTTGAAGAGGGTTCGATTGAAACGAAACCAGACTCTACTAGTTGAACATCTTCAGCAGGAGCAACGTTTCCGTGGACATCAACAATCTCCACGAAGAGGTCGCTGGAGATACCTGCTGTAATTATCAGTACATCTCCAGCATCTGTGGCGAGGGTGTTTTCTGAACCCGTGATTACATTGATACGAACTGCAGCAAATACTCCATCAGCGTTTGCTCGTATCTCATGCTCTCCTACTTCGGTGGGATACCATTTACCACCCGACATGAGTAAATCGAGTGTTGAATCAACACCATCTATGGTCCAATTGACTGCAACAAATGGAATGATATTTCCATATGAATCTGTGAAGTCTGGATCAAATTGCAAGAATGAATCTGCTGGAACCTCTGTACCTGTTTCTGGTAAGATAATGAACGCCAACCGGCCTGGTTCAACCATTTCTTGATATTCACTTTGGTGTAAAATACCAGTGTAATTATCGAAATATGTTGCTGAGAATCGAATGCTCTCAGTGAGTTTTGGAGTGAATGTTGCATAAGAGGAGAATATTTCAGATGATGATTGGTCGTTACTTGTTTTCGTAATATTACCATCGACTTGCCATATATTTCCGAAAGCATCAGTCGCCTCATGGACCAAAGCAACTTGCAAACCTGCACTTAATCGAGGTAAACTTGGAACAAGTTGTGTGGAAACTGCAGCCCCATGAACCACAGTGACTGTCTTTGAAGCAACAATGTCGGAATCAATGACTTCCATTGCCAAGGAACCCTCTTTACCAGGAGTCCAATGGATTTCATCGCCTACTTGAGCTACAGCACCATTACCAACGGTCCAATTTCCGATTGGAACTGGAACTGGAGAAGTATAGCCAGATGAATCGGTACGGACTGCTTCTAATCGATACACCTCTCCTGAGTGGTAGGTTGTTTCCTCAGGCATAATTTGAATCGAAACAATGGCTGCATCAGCAGGAATGACTCTGATGGTACCATTACCATAAACAGACCCTGCACGGATACTGAGATTCCAAACTCCGGGTGCTGAGGCAAAGAAGTAACCTTGGGCGGTAATACTTCCATTCTCGGCGGTCCAGACTTTCGTCCCCGCCAATGTATCATTCATCTCTTGACCGAATGAATCAACAAGTGCTGGAGTGAGTTTGACGCCAAATCCGCTACGAATCACAAGATTCTCCTCAAAGATAAATTCGAAGGGATCTCCCGCTATCGCTTCCATTGAAACTTGTTGTTCCATTTGATCAAAACGGGCAACCACTTCGTAGTCACCCAGAGTTGGAGGCGTCCACAATGGCTGACCTTGCCCAACATATTCCCCATCAACACTCCATACAACACCGAGTCCAGTTCGAGGATTACCGTGTGAATCAAGGAGATTGGCTTGAAGTTGGAATGGCTGTTTGGCCCTCGGAGATGTTGTCGTGTTGATCTCAATTGATTGACCCCAACCTGCCTCAACAGTCACCACAACAGTATCGTTGAAGCCTGCATGTTCAGCTCGAATGGTTACTTGACCAGCCGACCAAGGAAAGAAGAGACCGCCATCTTCGACTGTACCGTTTGTAGAAGACCACATGATCTCGCCTTCGACAACGTTGTTCAATGCGTCGTAGATTGTTGCATCTAATTGTAGGACCCCATCAGAAGATATCGATGTTGAAGGCGTTGTGATAACGACTTGGGCAGCAGGACCTGCTGCAGTTGCTGGAAGGCTCGTCAACGGAACGAACATCAACAGAATGCACAAAAAGAATGCAGACTGTTTCGAACTCATTCAATCACCTAATCTTCCCAGACAGCCCAATCGGTTTGACCCGGTTCTCTGTAGTACCATGTCTCATCTTCATTTTGAGCCCATTCAGTTCCATCGTCATCGACTCGATGTTCGACCATCCAACTCGTATCCTCTTTTTCTTCGGCTTCGGGTGGAGGGTTGGATGGACCAGTCCCAGGTGCGGGACCGCTCGGACCAGTTCCAGGCGCAGGACCGCTCGGACCAGTTCCAGGCGCAGGACCACTTGGGCCTCGAGTTGCTGGGGTTGAATCCTCATCGTCTTCGTCATAGTCATCATCCCAGTCATCATCACCTCTTCCTGAACGGAGAGCCATGACGAGGAGAACAAGTAAAACAACAGCGATTAAGCCAATCAGAACGGCTCCGACGTAATACAAGGCACCGCCTGCTGCGAAGAATCCACCAAAGGTTCCAGTTACTTCAATCTCCAGAGATTCACTAACTTGACCCGCTGTAACAGTAATCGTTTGACCTCCACTATCGAGCGTTGTTACTCGCCATTGACCTGGTCCAAGTTCCTTGACAGTTCCTCGGCCAGTTGAATCAACACGCGCACTGCTTGGAACAGGGATCGGATTGTAGAACATATCCTTTGTTTCTACTGTGACATCAATCGATGCTTGTTGGTCCACAGTTGTTGCAGACAAAACAACTTCGAGATACGCAACCACCATTTGAGGCTGTATTGAAAGTTCGAACGTATTGGTTGCCGACGGTGTGGAATAGACCATGACATGCTCACCAGCAACGGATGCCTGATAGAGATAGCCTCCAGGTATACGTTCACCGTCTAAGTTGGCAAGAGGAACAATTCGAGAAGAAAGCGTTCCATCTTCAGTCCATTCAACATCCTGAGGGAAGGTGTTACCGTCGTTATCAGTACCGGTGATGATAATGTCAATCGATTCACCTGCATCTTCACTTAGTGTATCAAGAGCATGGTCAAGTGAAACTGCAATACCATGATACACAGAAATATCAACCTGTTTCGAATAATTGAATCCTTCTGCATTAACAACGAATGCAGTTATTCGGTAAGATCCAACAGTAGTTGCTTCCCAATGATAAGCATAGCTTCGAACGTAGAAGTCATATCCTGAATAGAACCAGAATCTAAATCTTCGAATAACCACGTAAGTCTTGAGGCTTCCAAAGGATTCAAATCTCCGTCGCTAAGACTTACTGAGAAGTCGATATGTTGATCTGCACTTATATCGTATGTCGTTGATGAATCACCAGTTGAGGCTATTGAACTCATGGTAAATATCTGTAACATACCTTCGGATACTACCGCTGAAACAGATTCGCTAAAGACAACACTTCCAGATGTATATTCTGCATAGATCATGTACGGGATTTCTGATGCCAACTGCGGCATGAATTCAGTTTCATCAGAGAGTGTGTAGAGAAGCACGGACTGATCGGTCCAACTTGGATGGGATATGGTCCAATTTACGTCAATTGTCCATCGATTTCCTTTCGCATCAGTAGCCTTTGCCTTCACTTGCAATGTCTCATCTGCAGTCAAACTGTAGGATTGATCATTTGCATCAGCCGAATCGACAATCAGTGCCATACCAGTCATTGCACCCTTGGTGACGTTGACTGTAATTGATGCTGAAATTGTTTCGTACTGTGCTGTTATCACACGGCCACCAAGCCCGGTTGGAATCCATTGCACTGGATGATTGAATGTGATATTCACCGCACCATCGCTCACAAACGTCCAATTTGCTAACGGCAAGGAAACTGGCAATCTGTTTCCTTGAATGTCGATTCTTGTTGTGTTCATGAAGATGATTTCATCGGCTGTCAAGTCCCATGCCGAAGGAACAATTTCTAGTGAATCCATTGCTCCATGCCCGGTGGTAATCGTGATTGAATCCGACAAGCCAATTCCAGAAGTCAAAGAGAATTGCCACGTACCGACTTGGTCGGCGAAATACATGCTGGTCGCTTCACTGTAGAGTCCATCGGTGACTGAATAGGTCAATGCACCTGCTTCAGACAATGGAATGATGTTTCCGAATTGGTCATACAGAGTTGTAGTGATTTCACATTCTGTTCCTGCAGGAGTGACGCCTTCACATCCAACCAAGACGATCTCAGAAGGTGCACCGAGTTCAACTTGAACATTGACAATCACGGTGATTGTCGTCCATGTAACGGATACTGTTTGACCTCCAGTAGAGTAGGGCTGGAATACATCACCAAATGTACCGATCATTGAACCATTACTTGGCGAAAAGGAGATGCTTTCACCTGAGACAATATTGCCAAATTGATCGACAACATCTGCTGTCAATTGGAGCGTATCATCCGCAGTAATGGTCGCAGTGAGAGGAGTTACAATCAGATTTACTGGTGCTCCTGGGGTAACTGTTACTGTTTCATCAGCACAAATGACACCAAAGCAAGCGGTGATTGTGTGAACTCCTGTTGTTGAAGGAGTGTAAACACCAGTTGAAGCATCGATTTGACCGCTCGAAGCAGACCAAACAATTGGGACAGTTGCGACCAGAGAGTTGTAATCAAACGTTGAAGCACTGAATGTTACTGATGTATCAGCATCTGTGGTTGTTGCAGTTGGTGAGATGGTTACTGAATCAATGTCAGTATAGTTCATTTGCATCAGTGGTCTTAGATTGCTGGTTGAATCGCTGTTATCTGCAAATTCAACTGTCATCCATCCTTGGTTAACGGTTGCGATGATGACCCATCCATGTGTGCCATCAATGAAGAGAGAACGATGTCCGAGGCTCATTTGCACCCATTGATTGGTCGCTTGAGAATTACTGACAAAGAAGGTATCGAGTGGCGTAGAATCATAATCCACACCAGGTTGAAGACCAGGAGCACCCCAAGTTGCAGCACCCGTTCCGTTCCATGTCACAGAGGTTTCACCCCAACCAGTTGTCAAGACTTTGTGAACAGAGAGTGTCATTCCAGTTGCGCCTGCACCAAAGTCAAGATCGGTAAGGTACAAACTCAAATCAACAGAATGAACGTTCATGTTTGGATTGAATGGTATTTGACCGAAATCAGTGGAGACGAGCATTCGATACTCATCTTGACCTGAATCGATACCAATCATGCTGGAATCGCCATCCAAGTTGACGTCTGCAGTTCCACTGTAGACGGAAGCATCTTCCACATTGGTGTGAGCCATCTCTTGAATTTCGTTTCCAGTTTGGAATTCATAGGTCCAAGTGTGATCAAAATTATCTTGTGTCGTTGGATCGCCAATACCTACAATCCATCTGGATGAAGATGGACCAGGAATTGAACCATTGACTGCTTGAACCCACCATTCAAAGGTTGACCCTGAAGAGAGAGAAGTATCAAAAACAAAGTTTGTTCCTGTTATCTGACTTGAAATTCCAGATTTGAAATTGTATTGGCCAGAGGAATTACGGATGGTAACGATGTATCCTGTCGCTCCAGTAACTGGGTTCCAAGAAAGTGTTGGCTTGTCCAATGGTTCTAGCAGAGTTGATGTTGTGTTGTACAATACAGTTCCATCTACAGGTGAGATAAGGACGGGTTGTGCAGGTGGGATAACACCTGCAATGTTATCGACATAATCGACGCGAAGGACAGGACGCAAGGCTGTCGAGGAAGATTCACCCGAATGGAATGAATGCAAACTACTCGCTGTTCCAACAGCTGATAGTTTGATGGTCATTGAAAGATTTCCATTGGCAATGTTTGATTGAGCCAGTGAGGTAATATCCCATTCCAGCCAACCATTTGGTGGCGTTACTGGTAGAGTAGAACGTGTTATTTCTGTCGTATTGCATGTTGGAGATTGCACTGCAGTGACGAAACCTTCATTGAACGTTGAACAAGCGTGAGCACTCACAGTTATTGGGGAGACTCCTGTTACTTGTGTTCGATACATACGCAGCATTACAGAGGTTGGCGTGATTGCACTTGGCCAAGGCATCTGAGACAAATCATATTCGATGTACACTTCATGATCACCTGAAGTTCCTGAACCAAGTAATAACGAAGCACTTGAGCCGTAGTTGGAATTAAATGATGACGATGAAGTATAGGTGTCAGGAGCCGCAGGTAGTAATCCTGTGCTTGAGAAGATTGAACCACTCGACAAGTTCACAGTATGGTTTCCTAAACCGTCATCGTACCCTTGTGCATCAGGAATACGGTATTTGTTGACTTGTGAATATTCTCCGATTCTATAGTAATCTTCGATTGATTGGTAAGAAAGAACGCGCCAGTATTGCCATTCGTCTCCAGATGTAGCATTTGTATTCGCAAGGGTGGTAGTCGATGGATCCCAAGTGAGGTTGGCCTCTGAGAGAGAAGTGGTATCAGTAGACAAAATACAAGCAAGATCGTAAATCATTCGAGCATCAGATGCAGAACAAATCTGGTATCCTGTTTCGTTTGAAGAAGGTGGTGTCCATGAATGGTTTACATGATCGACTCCAGCTGGACGGGGAGCGGACATATTCCATAGAGTCGAACTATCGACAGGAAGGAGATTTGTTGGAGTTGAAGCAACGTATGGATTTGATGCTCGATACGTCAAGTTCAGACTTGGACGCAAACTTGTAGAGGCTTCATCACTCGAGAAGAAATCCATTCTACCATCGACACTGCTGAAATTCTCTTCAGGTTGAACAAGAATGTGAATTGTGTTCACTCCCTGAGCAAGAGCTTGTTGAATGACTTCCGTGATATTTCCAAAGATCATTGAATCTTCTGAGTCAACAAGACCAGCCCCGTTCATTGGAACAGAAGTATCGGTTGAATGATAAGCACCAGGTGCATTCCAAGTCGTTGAGCTTGTCGCATTATTCCAATTTGCATCTGCATCGAATGACGTGAGAACCTTCGATTGGCTAATCCATACTTCTCCATTCGAACCTGATTCTGTGGCAAGGTAGAGTTCTGCAGACATCACTTCAAAGGAATTCCCAAGCGGTAATTTCGAGATATCTATTGAGAAGAGAACCGAAGAACGAGCTGATGTACTGGTTGTGAAGGAGGAACGGCCGATACTGAGAACGCTATCACCTGAAAGATCTTGATTTGGAGAACCCGAATCGAGTCCAATGTCTTGGATGAAACCAGATGGCTCATTAAGAGATGGCAAGAAGCCTCCTTCTGTAATGTTGACGTATCCCCATGTACTGTTAATCTCTTGACCAATGTCATGAGGTATATGGAATACTGAACTGGTAGAACGTGGACCGAGCATGCTGTTGTTTACGGGTTGAACGAACCAGCGAACACTTTGATTCGTGCTAAGATCGGTCGAAGGTTGGAAGGTTAGACTTTGCAAATCGAACATTGAAGAATCAACACGTGAATCGTATGTTGTGAATCCTTCCATGATATCAGAAGCATCATTTTGGAGGAAGACTTTCCAATCATCGATATTCGCAGAATTGGAGTGTGTCCAACTCAACACTGGACGTGTATCTGGTTCTGGAACGTGTGTTGACAGATTCCATGACATATCCCCATCAGCAGGTAATGCGTTTGCACCAGCCACAGTAGGAATTGTTGAAGTTCCTTCAGTCCATGTGAGATTGAGCCATGGTCGTTGAGTGGTAAGCCCTTCTGTGCTTGCAAAGGTGATCAGTGAATCAGAAGAATCGCTCGTCATCAGAGCAATTGAAAGATATGAATCACCGTTTGCAAGTGCTGCTTGCACAAGTTCTGTAACATCCCAATCCATCCAATCTGCACTTGCAGAAGTACTCAAATCACTGAGTTGACCAACATCGTTTCCGATGGAACGGCCGCCATCTAATGTCCATGAATTCGTACCATCATAGGTTGAATTGTTAAGGTCAGTCGTCCAAGTTTGCAATACTGGTCGAACTGCAATTTCTGTATTCGTATCAGAACCTACAAGAGCCCACAGATTCAATTCTGCGTTTGTCACGCGAGCATTCGAAGGTGAAGGAATCTGATCGAGAGGAATCTTCAGGAGTGCTGTCGATTGGTAGCCACTACCAAGTTCTCCAACCTTCATCGAGGTGGATGTAGAGTGGTTTTGTTGCCCTTCTATACCTCCTTCGGCCACCCATGTGTCAATGAAATGTGGTAGCCCCAAATCAGGCATAGCTTCCGCATGACGAATCTCAACTGCTGCGCTGGTTGATGAAAGATTCCATGTTGTTAGAGATGGAATGTTGAAGTGGAATGTTTGCGACCAATTTCCAAGTTGATTTGTTGTCGAGATTGTACGTACACGCCAGTACCATGTTTCACCAACTGTCAAATCGTTTTGTGGAGTAAAGGTTTTCCCATTTACATCGAAACCTGCGTTTGACCATGAAGTCTCAATGCTCATGTCACTGCTGTCAAAGGCGTCGGTTGTATCGACCTGAACGGCATAACCACCAACGCTGATTGCACTGGAATGAGTCCAATTAAGCATTGGTCGAAGAACTGGCTCAGGATTAATTCCAGGCTGAATGCTCCATGAACCATTCAATGGATTTACTGGAACCGGTTCAATCGGTATAGCGTTTGAACCTGGGACATAAACGAAACTGAGTTCAGGACGTTTTGCATCAACTGCGCTTCCAGTATGGAATAGCGCATCTCTAATTTGACCTGAACCAGCACCAATAATGCCGAGAATAAAGTCTGCAGAATGATTGTCTCTCATCGCGTTTTGCATTGCAAGTGTAACGTTCCAATTAACTGATGAACTGGAAGTATAACCAGTTCCAATACTTACTGAATCAAGCAATGATGAACGTTCAGATCCCTTTGCGCCAACGGTGCCCCACGTGCTTGACCCATCATAAGTCGCCCAAGTAGCACCGTCTTCAGTCCAGTTGTGTTGTGTGCTCTCCCAGGCACCAACAGTCGGCGAACCGAATGGGAAATCGCTGAGATAGAACTCTAGATTCGCAGATTCTACAGCGTAACCATTTGGAAGGAATGTGCTTGATAGATCACATCCAAACAAAATTGTTGTTTCGGATGGAATCGTGTTGTAAGAGACTTGGAGTTCAGTTTCTTGACCGTAGTTTGAACTTGGCATACCTGAATCGATGTAGGTATCTGCACATGCTGGATGGAGTCCATCCGAACTTGCATTGCCTTGCTTGAGCCTAAACTCATAGCGGTCTCCGCCAAGCCATGTTGAATTCATGTTACTAATCAGGAATGTCGAATGGGTCCAATCACCATGACGACCATCGGAATCGATGTGGAGCATCCTCCAGTTGTACATGTGTCCGGCTTCAAGGCTATTGGCACCAGTGAATGAAAAATCTCCGTCACTTGGCAAGAAATCTGAATCAACACGAGTATCAACATAAGCGATACGATCATGGAATTGACCGTCTGTTGACAGTTCAAAAATCATATCATATGAACTGGATGTGCTAGCAGACCAGGTCAAAGTAGGAGTCGTATTTCCGGTGAAATTGTGACCTGTTTGATTCCAAAGGGTTTCTCCATCGTAAGGAGAAGTGAGAGAAGGTGCAACGGTTACTGGTGTACCCCATTCATATGTGATGTAGAGATATGGTTTGTCAGATTCAGAAGTTGCATCGGAGGAATAGAAGGTTACAGAATCAATTCCAGCATTTGCAGAATAAGCACCATTTTCTGAGCGCGTTGTCATTGCCAAATCGATTACACCCGTGTTTCCATTATCCAAGTGTTGTTGTAATGTAGGGGTCAAGTCAAACGAAAAGTCATCACTGATCTGTGAACCAAAAATGCCCGTATCTGTCGCATGACTAATCAATCCTCGGCCTCCGCTTCTCCACAATTGACTGGTTTTCTTTCGCAGCCATGTAAGTTCATCTTCATTCCATGCACCATCATTGTCCATTTCATGTAATGCAAGCGTTGCTGAACCGCTTGAAGTAGAACGGGTAAGATTCAATGAAGCCTCAAGAACTGTTGCATTTGAGTGCATTCCGAGGGCATCGAATGCCAATCTGAAATGAGGAATAGTCTCTTTGTTTGAAGATAATGTAGCATCCAATGTAGTGGAGGACCCATAATTGGTATTCTTGTTATTCTCATCTGCGACCGCATCTTCGATGAAATTCAGGTCTGTTGATAGATCATTAATGTTGACGGCAATTGTAGCTG
>Ga0206123_10004614_pt1 | contig 10704 bp, 5 predicted proteins | sample Helgoland_Spring_2_FD_160086 | JGI IMG/M metagenome (GOLD analysis project Ga0206123, IMG submission 160086) | Pelagic subsurface seawater microbial communities from Kabeltonne, Helgoland, North Sea - Helgoland_Spring_Bloom_20160316_1 | ecosystem: Environmental > Aquatic > Marine > Epipelagic ... | reverse complement strand
CCACCGTGTCCAGGTTGGTGACTTTATGGGAACCTCCTGGGGGCAAATAGAAAGTATTAACGACACAAGAATTGACATCATTGAAATTGTTAGTGATGGCGGTGGTGGCTGGTTGAAGCGACCCCGGACAATTGAGTTAAAAAATATTGCTGAATAACGGCTTGAATAACGAAAAGAATACATATTGGGAGCAATTCATGGCATTCACGGTTGATGAGAAAGTGATTGCAAGAAATTACTGTAGAGGTTACCAGGGGGAAAGTTCCATCGCGGGCTTTGGCCTGACTGAGGCCAGACCGTCCTGGAGCAAAATGTTTGGATTTGCCTTGTTGGCTCTTTTTGGATTTGTCGCGAGCGCGAATGCCGCTCGTATGAGTGATATAGAGTTCTCTGCGTTACCCGGTGACAAAACCGAAATTCGGATGATGTTCGATGAGCGGCCTCCAGTTCCAACCGGCTACACAATTGAACAGCCCGCACGAATTGCACTTGACCTGCTTAATGTTACCAGTGGCCTGGATACAAAATACCATTCGCTAGGGACAGGTAATGCAAGAAGTGTCACAGTCGTAGAAGCAGGGGACCGCACCAGGGTAATCGTCTCGTTAGGTGAGCTTGTTGCCTATTCAACACGGATTGAAGGTAATTCACTTTATGTACTTGTCGGTAGGAAAGACCCCGGTGGGTTTGCTGTCGAAAGTGACAATAGTTTATCCAATGAAATAGAACGCCCCATGGATACTGATATGGCATCCAGTTCACCTCGAATTGAGGATATCGACTTTCGTCGTGGCGAGTTGGGAGAGGGTCGTGTGATCGTTCGCTTGTCTGACCCAAGTGTCGATGTGGATATTTCCTATGATGGAGGCAAGATCAGGGTTGAGTTCGAAGACACCTTGATCCCCGAACGCTTGCAGCGACGACTGGACGTTACGGATTTTGCAACACCGGTCTTGAGTATTGATTCACTGCCCGAGGCAGACAATACAGTATTGTTAGTAGAACCCACCGGTGATTATGACTATCTTGCATACCAGGCCGATGAGATATTCACCCTTGAGGTGAAACCGCTAACCAGAGCCGAACTCGAATCAAATCGTGATAAGGCCTTTAAATACAGAGGTGAAAAACTTTCCCTCAATTTTCAGGATGTGGAAATCAGGGCAGTGTTGCAGCTAATTGCTGACTTCACGGATCTCAACCTGGTCGCCAGTGATACTGTTGCCGGTAGAATCACACTTCGATTGAAAAATGTACCCTGGGATCAGGCGCTCGACATCATTATGAAGACCAAAGGTCTTGATAAGCGAGAGATTGGTAATGTATTGATGGTGGGTCCTGCCGCCGAACTTCAGGCCCGGGAAAAGCAAGAGCTCGAGTCTCGCCAACAAATTTCCGAATTAGCACCGCTGCGAACTGAGTTTATCGAAATCAGATACGCTAGCGCTTCCGAGATATTTGCCCTGTTTCAGGGTGCAGCGACGGGCCAGGGTGATGAAGGTGCCACGGGTAGCAACGGAGTTATTTCCAAGCGTGGCAGTGTTATTGTTGATGAACGAACCAATTCCATCATTTTGACTGAAACTGCAGACAAGATTGCTGAGTTTCGGGCGGTACTGGACAGGTTGGATGTCCCGGTGAGACAGGTGCTAATTGAAGCGCGCATCGTCTCTGCAAGTTCAAATGTTACCGAGTCCCTGGGTGTCAGGTGGGGTGGACTGGGTACAGGTTCCTACAGGAATGGTGAATATAATACATTCGCTGGTGGTTCACTTGATACGGTTAATGAAATAAGGACACCGAGTGATGATGGCACCATTAGTTTTACCAGTCCTGATCACCTGGTTGTAGACCTGGGAGCGCAGGGCCAGGATGCCACCAGTTTTGCCATAGGTATCGTCAGCGGTAGTTATCTGTTGGATCTCGAGATTTCTGCGCTTGAAAGTCTGGGTGAAGCAGAAGTTATTGGTCGACCCAAGGTGATTACATCGGACAAACAAGAGGCAAGTATTTCTTCGGGACAGGAGATACCCTATGAGTCCGCGACTGGAGGGGAAGGTCAGGGTGGAACCACAGGAACAACAACCTCATTTAAGGAAGTGGAGCTGAAACTCACTGTTCGACCCCAGATTACGCCTGATGACCGAATTATTATGAAGCTCGATGTGAAACAGGATACCGTAGGGTCAGTGACTGCAGGTGGACTGTCGATCGACACAAACAATATCATCACCGAAGTGCTTGTTAACAATGGTGAAACAATTGTGCTGGGTGGTGTGTATAACACCAACACAACAAGATCCATTACCAAGACACCTTTACTCGGAGATATTCCCTATTTAGGTCGTTTGTTCAAACGGAATGTTGATCAGACAATCAAATCCGAGTTGTTGATATTCATTACTCCCCGAATTATCGAGGATTCATTACGTAGTCGATAAACCATTGGTCAAGTGTCCCTGACATAGCTGGTTTCTTAACATAAAATCAGGGACTTGATCTCGAGCAGATGCCCCTTCACCTGTTCGAATAGATCACGTCCACTTCTGGTCGTGAGTCAATGATAAACCCGGAGCGATCTTTTGACCTCGCAGTCGCCTATTCCCAGCCTTCACTGCAATCAGAATATCTTTTTGATTGGTCCCATGGGTGTCGGCAAAACCACCATTGGTAAAATGCTGGCGCGGGAACTGGGTTTGGAATTCATCGATACGGATCAAGAAGTTGAACGTCGCGCTGGCGCCGATATTTCCTGGATATTTGACGTTGAGGGTGAAGCAGGCTTTCGACTTCGCGAAACCAATGTTCTGGAAGATTTAACCAGAAAATCGAAAGTGCTACTTGCGACTGGAGGTGGTTCTATCCTGAAACCGGAAAACAGACGGTTTCTGATGTCCAGGGGGGTTGTTGTATTTTTGGATACTACAGTTGAAATGCAACTCAAGAGAACCGAGAAAGATAAGAAGAGACCCTTACTTCAACATGGAAATCCCAGGGATACCCTGACTCGCTTGAAAGCAGAAAGGGATCCAATTTATGAGGAGCTCTCGGACATCAAGATTACACTGTCAGACAGTAGCAGTCGGCGGGTCGTGAACTCGATTATTCGTAAACTCGAGCAAGAAAACTATATCAAGGCTTAAATATTGGAAACCGTAAGTTTAGCGCTGGGAGAGGACTCCTACTCAATTTATATCGGCGGCGGATTGCTTGGCGATGGCGAACTGCTCAGACGACACATTAATGGCAAACAAGTACTGATTGTTACCAATGAGACAATAGGCCCCCTCTATCTTGATCGGGTCAAATCACACCTGACAGATTTTACCGTTGAATCGATTGAGTTGCCCGATGGAGAGCAATTCAAGAGGCTGGATACCGTGAACCTGGTTTTTACCCGCTTGATAGAAATGAATGCTAACCGTGGCGTTACATTGATTGCTCTGGGTGGCGGCGTTGTCGGTGATATGACCGGGTTCGCGGCAGCCTGTTACCAGCGGGGTGTACCATTCATTCAGATTCCAACAACAGTGCTCGCCGATGTTGATTCCTCGGTCGGGGGCAAAACGGCGGTTAATCACCCGCTCGGAAAAAATATGATCGGTGCTTTTCACCAGCCAAAGACTGTGATCATTGATCCTGAACTACTGAACTCATTACCGGAAAGGGAGCTTCGCGCAGGACTTGCAGAAGTCATAAAACATGGGGCTATGGCTAGCCATGAGGACTTTTGTTGGCTCGAAGAAAATATTTCCCATTTATTATGTCTCAATATTTCAGAATTGACCTATGCTTTAAAGAGGAACTGTCAGATAAAGGCAGCCATTGTTTCCAGGGATGAACGGGAAGCAGGGGTCAGGGCGCTACTCAATTTTGGCCATACCTTTGGCCATGCAATTGAAAATAGCATGGGTTACGGTAACTGGCTTCATGGTGAAGCGGTTGCAGTGGGTATGGTCATGGCCGCTGATTTATCTGTTCGAGTGGGTATGTGTCAGCTTGAAGATGCGCTACGACTTCGCAGGCTCATTGAGTTGGCAGGGTTGCCGGTTGAACCCCCGGAAGCTTCCCGAAATGAGTTCCTGGATATTATGTATCGAGATAAAAAAGTATCAGATAAGGGTTTGAAGCTTATTCTGCTACGTAGTTTGGGACACGCTGAAATTGTTGAAGGTGTGAGTGAGCAGGACCTGCTTGCCACCATAAATTCAACGAACCTGTTGGGAGGTAGCTAGGCTTTCCATCGGTGATCGGCAGTCGACAGCTAGCGATTGATTGAATGGAAATGTAAATGAGCAAGGATGCTAGTTTAGAGCGGTTTGCCGCGGCCAGAAACAAATTCCCACCAAAGGCCCTCCAGGGCTATCCTGGTAATTCCCAACTGGAGTTGCCCGAAAAACTGGCCTTCCTGATTCACTATAGTCGAATGACGATGCTGCTTAGCGGCCCTCAGGGCGCAGCAGGCAGCTTGAAACAGCAGCTAGCAGTAGAACTGCAGTCGTTTCACACAGTTCTGGAAATCGATGCAGAATGCCTGGGTGATGAGCAACTGGTCCAGGACCTGCCAATCAAATTATGGTCAGAGTGTGTGTTGGCGATGCAAGGCGCGGGCGAACCATCGCCACAAACAAACCTGAATAGAACCCAGGCCATAGCCAGGTTAAAAGCCCACACAACTTCTTTGGCGGAACAGTTCAAAAAGGTTGTGGTGATAATTGACGGTAAAAAATCCGTCAATGCAAAAGTGATTGCGAAACTCGTCGCATTAACGGAAACGTGTGGCATCGCCCTCGTTGTATTTTCCGATAAAGACCTCTCCTCGAAACGGAATTTGAAGCCATTTGCGGATCAGATCTATTCAATTCAACTGGGCTCAATGGGTGTTGGCGACCTGAAACGATACCTTCGGCGAAATGGCTCCGGAGAGTCGGCACTCTCATCACATCAGTTGGAAAGTCTGTTAACGGCTTCAGACGGAGACCCCGCCAGAATTGATCAATTGATTGAAGGCATTCTGTCAGAACCCAGGCGAACCATTGGCTTACCCCTGATTCATCTCTCGATGATTGTGGCGTTGCTATTAATTGTCGTCAGCGCATATCTTGTGAGTGACAGTGTTAGTCAATCAAGTCATGAAAGTGTTTCGACGCTGACTGAAAATGTGAGGGTTAAAGACTTTCCTGCGGCAGATATCGTTGCCGCCAGGAAAATTATTGAGCCAGATCCGACAACTTTAACCAAAGCGGATGTGAAACCCGGGGCGGTAGCAGCGTTTGAAGTCTCCGATCCGGAAGCGGCCCCGGCTGTAGGGGAAATTGTGACGGGTCCGGTATCGCTAGCGGGAAAGCTGGAACTGCAAGTGATTACACCGATGTCCATTGCACCCGTGTCAATTGGTGCTGCATCTATTGCCCAATCTACCCAACCCAAACCAATTATCAATTCACTGCCAGGTCAGCGTCCAACAGGGGTGTCCGAGCCTTATACCTTGCAGCTAGTGGGTTCCGGGTCTGAAGATGCCATTCAAGCCCTGGCCCAGACAAAAACTAGCAATATTGAGCTGAATTATTTCAAGACCAGGCGCGGCGGAAATGACTGGTACATTCTGACCGCCGGTAGTTTTGAATCGAGAGAAGCTGCACTCTTAGCTGTATCAGAGTTGCCCCTGATTTTTGAGGAGATGAAACCCTGGCCCAGGCGCATTGCCAGCATCCAGGATAACGGGAACCAGTGATCGCGCAATCCCCCTGCTGGCAACCAGCAGGGTAAGGGGAACTACAAAGGCAGTTGGCTGGAACCCATCAAATCAATATCAATCGCCCGTGCGACCTCGCGGCCTTCGTTGATGGCCCGAACTACCAGGTCCTGGCCCCTTCGGCAATCAGCGGCTGCATAGACCTTTGGAATTGAAGTTTTATACTTCACCTTATCGGCAACAAAATTCCCTCTGCCATCGGTTTCCATACCCAGGGCTTCGTTAATGTAGTGCTCTGGTTGCAGAAAGCCCATGGAAAGGAATACCAGGTCTGCTTCCCAGGTTTTCTCGGAACCCGGGATTTCTTTGAGTTGTTCGTCTACGTTGACAGTGACAATACCAAGCAAGCGGCCTTCTTCATCCCGCAAGAACTCTTTACTCGCAACCTGGAATACTCTGGGGTCATCACCAAACTTTCCCTCGGCTTCTGCATGTCCATAGTCTACCCGGTGAATTCTGGGCCAGAGCGGCCATGGATTGTTCGGAGCTCTATCTGCCGGTGGTTTTGGCAGCAACTCAAAATTTACCAGTGATTTACAGTTGTGTCTGATCGATGTACCTATGCAGTCGTTACCCGTATCGCCGCCGCCGATAACGATGACATTTTTATCCTTCGCGGAAATGTAGTTGCCGTCTTCAAGATTGGAATCGAGCAGGCTTTTGGTGTTGGCAGTCAGGAACTCCATAGCCAGGTGTACTCCAGCACCTGTGCGCCCGGGAATATTCAAATCACGTGCCAGGGTAGCGCCGGTAGCAAGCAGTACAGCATCGTTGTCATTGACGAGTCTGGTCACATCAACCGCGCCCTCGCCCTTGCCACCAACATCCGCATTGGTGACAAAGCTAACACCCTCTGCCTTAAGCAGGTCGACCCGACGGTCGACAATGGATTTGTCGAGTTTCATGTTCGGAATTCCGTACATGAGTAGACCACCGATTCTGTCCTCACGCTCGTAAACCGTAACAGCGTGACCAGCATGGTTTAGTTGTGCCGCAGCAGTTAAGCCTGCTGGCCCGGAGCCTACAATTGCAATTGTTTTACCGGTTCTGGCGACAGGTGGTTCGGCGACAATCCAGCCTTCAGCAAAGCCCTTGTCTACGATCGCACACTCGATGTTCTTAATTGTGACTGCAGGATTTGTAATGCCGAGGACACATGCACCTTCACAGGGTGCCGGGCATACACGGCCGGTAAACTCAGGGAAGTTGTTTGTCTTGTGTAATCTGTCGAGCGCATCGCGCCAACGACCGTGATAAACCAGGTCATTCCATTCCGGAATCAGGTTGTGAACCGGACAGCCGTTATTTGACTGACAAAATGGTACTCCACAATCCATACACCGGGCACCCTGATTCTGGAGGTGATCCGATTGATGCTCGGTGTAAATCTCTTTGAAATCGAGGGACCGATCGTCAATTTCCCGATAGGGCTCAACCTCTCTTTCAAATTCCTTAAAGCCAGTAATTTTTCCCATAACGTTCTCTACTGTTGTTCTTTCAACCGCTGGTTAGCTTGTGGGTTCGCTAGCAAATCGCTCGCAAACTAGCTCGCCAGTGCTGTTTGTTGTTCCAATAACACACGTTTGTAGTCTGTCGGCATGACCTTAACGAATCGTTTTGATTGTTTGTCCCAATCGTTCAGGATCGAATCTGCCAGCGTGGATTTTGTGTAACGCTGATGATTCTCGATCATTTGTTTGAGCTCAGTGATATCGGATTTGTCGGTCAAACTTTCAAGCTCGAAGGTTTCCGTGTTGCAACGACTTTCAAATTCACCGTCGACATCAAGTACATAAGCAACACCACCGCTCATACCTGCGCCGAAGTTTCGGCCAGTTTTACCGAGGATCGCAACACGACCTCCCGTCATATACTCGCAGCCATGGTCGCCAATACCTTCGACGACTGCAGTTGCACCACTGTTCCTTACGCAGAACCGTTCCGCGGCAATACCCCTGAAGTAAGCCTCGCCGCTGGTGGCGCCGTAAAGTACTACATTGCCCACGAGGATATTGTCTTCAGCAATAAATGAGCTTTCGGCAGGCGGGTAGACCGCAATTTTACCGCCGGATAGTCCCTTGCCCACGAAGTCGTTTGCGTCACCTTCTACTCTGATGGTGATGCCTTTCGCAAGCCATGCACCCAGGCTTTGACCTGCTGAGCCGAGCAGTTGAATATTGATCGTGTCATCCGGCAGGAGTTTGCCTTTTGTCGCTTTGGCAAGTTCGTGCGACAACATTGTGCCAACAACTCGATTGATGTTGAGGACCGGAAGTTCGATGTTGACTGGTTTACCATGCACGATTGCGGGTTGAGCCAGTTTTATCAGTTCATTATCCAGTGCTTTGTCCAGGCCGTGGTCTTGATCCATTACCCGGTAGACCTCTGTTGCTTCATACACACGCTTTGCAGGTGTGAGAATTGAACTAAAGTCCAGACCTTTGGCTTTCCAGTGTTGGAGTACATCGCCAGTTTCCAGCGCATCAACGCGACCGACCATTTCATTGACAGTTCGAAAACCGAGTTTCGCCATAATCAGCCGAAGATCTTCAGCCACCATAAAGAGGTAATTAACCACGTTTTCCGGTTTACCATTAAACTTCTTTCGAAGTTCCTTATCCTGGGTGGCAATGCCAACCGGGCAGGTGTTGAGATGGCATTTGCGCATCATGATACAACCAAGGGTAACCAATGGCGCAGTGGCAAAACCAAATTCTTCTGCACCTAACAATGCAGCAATAGCAACGTCCCTGCCAGTTTTGATTTGTCCGTCGGTTTGCAGGTATACCCGAGAGCGCAGATTGTTCATCACCAGAGTCTGGTGTGTCTCGGCCAATCCCAGTTCCCACGGAATACCAGCATGTTTAATCGATGTAATGGGGGATGCACCTGTACCACCGTCATGCCCGGCAATCACTAAATGATCCGCTTTGGCCTTGGTGACACCGGCAGCAATTGTACCCACTCCAATTTCTGCTCCCAGTTTTACGCTGATGCGTGCCGAAGGATTCGCATTCTTAAGATCGTGTATAAGTTGAGCCATATCTTCAATGGAATATATGTCATGGTGAGGAGGAGGGCTGATGAGTCCTACACCGGGTGTTGAGTGCCTGATTCGAGCAATAGTATCGTCAACTTTGCCGCCGGGGAGTTCACCGCCTTCGCCTGGTTTAGCACCCTGGATGATCTTTATTTGTAGTTCGTCGGCATTGGCGAGATACCAGATGGTGACGCCAAAACGTCCGGAAGCAACCTGCTTGATGGCAGAGCGCTTGGAGTCCCCGTTTTCCATTGGTTGAAAACGAAGTGGGTCTTCGCCACCTTCACCTGTGTTGGATTTTCCACCAAGTCGGTTCATGGCGATAGCTAAACTTTCGTGTGCTTCTGCTGATATAGAGCCAAAGCTCATTGCACCAGTGCAAAATCGTTTTACAATCTCCTTGGCAGTTTCAACCTCGGATATGTCAATTGGACCACCGTTAGCATTCTCGTTGAATGCCAATAATCCGCGGAAAGTCGCCTTTTTTGTGGCTTCTCCATCGGCATGATCTGCAAAATCCCTGTAAGCATCGTCACTGTTGGTCCTTGCTGCGATCTGCAGGTTCGAAATTGAAGTTGGGTCCCACATGTGGGTGTCCCCATTTCGACGCCAGTGAATGTCGCCCGGGTTTGGCAGTATCGGGATTAGATTTGATGCTCTTTCAGGGTAACCAATGCGGTGCCGCTGTAACATCTCTTCAAATAACACTTCGAAATTAACGCCTTCGACACGGCTTGCTGTATTTGTAAAACAGCGGTCAATAATTTCAGACGCCAGGCCAATCGCCTCAAATATCTGTGCGCCCTTGTAAGATTGTAATGTTGATATGCCCATTTTGGCCATGACTTTAAGCATGCCCTTGGCAACTGCCTTCCTGTAGGCAATGACAACCGAATCGGAATCCGGGAAGTCGGTGCTGGACAGGAGACCATCTTCCTGCGCCTGCCATAAGGATTCAAAAGCCAGGTACGGGTTGATAGCGTCTGCCCCAAAACCAGCAAGCAGGCAATGATGGTGGACCTCTCTTGCTTCTCCGGTTTCAATGACAAGACCTATTTGGGTACGTTTCTCGGTTTTATTCAGGTGGTGATGAACAGCCCCACACGCAATTAATGCGCTGATAGGCATCCGATCTGCCGAGATATTTCGATCCGATAGAATCGCCAGTGAATAGCCTTCCGCAATAGCTTCCTCTGCTTCGAGACAAATACGTGAAAGCGCGGCAATAAAACCCTCGTGTCCCGACGAGCGATCAAAGGTGATATCGATTGTTTTCGATCGCCAGTCCCTGTAATCCATTGCTTTGAGGGAACTGAGTTCCTCATTGGTGATAATTGGGTGTGGCATTTTCAACCGATGCGCATGAGCTTCACTGGTTTCCAGCAGGTTGCCCTCGGGCCCGATAAAACATTCCAGGGACATCACAACTTCTTCCCGGATTGAGTCGATTGCCGGATTGGTGACCTGGGCAAACAGTTGCTTGAAGTAGTCGTAAATAATCCTGGATTTATCCGATAAACATGCCAGTGCCGAATCATTACCCATAGAACCCAGAGGATCTCTGGCTTCGGTGACCATCGGCAGTAACATGAATTGCATGGTTTCCACGGTATAACCGAAAGCCTGCATTCTTGGTATCAAGGTCTCAGGCTGGAAGCCATGACCGTCTTCGACCTGTGGGATTTCGCTCAGTTCGATTTTTTGGTTCGCCAGCCACTCACCATAGGGGCGTTGATGTGCAAAACGGCTTTTTAGCTCTTCGTCGGGGATCATTCTGCCCTCGTCGAAATCGATGAGGAACATTTTGCCGGGTTGCAGTCGGCCTTTAAGCTTTACGTTAGCAGGCTCAACCGGTAGTACACCAACTTCGGACGCCATGATGACCTTGTCGTCATGGGTAACATAATAA
>Ga0206123_10004613_pt1 | contig 10706 bp, 13 predicted proteins | sample Helgoland_Spring_2_FD_160086 | JGI IMG/M metagenome (GOLD analysis project Ga0206123, IMG submission 160086) | Pelagic subsurface seawater microbial communities from Kabeltonne, Helgoland, North Sea - Helgoland_Spring_Bloom_20160316_1 | ecosystem: Environmental > Aquatic > Marine > Epipelagic ... | reverse complement strand
GCGCATAACAGATACATTACACAGTTAAAACAAAAGGGTGGATAAAAAGGTGGATACAAATGCACCACAATGAAGCAAGCTATTGATATGTAATATCTATTTCTTGAAAAGTGGTGCCCCCACACGGCCCCTAATCTAGAGCAGTCTACAGTTAAGCTATTGTTATTAATATATAATTATAAGTATGTGTTTTGTATCTAGTACCATATTTCTGAAAAAGTTAGTACCATTTTTATAAAAGAATTATTGCTTTGCCTTACATTAATCACAACATAAAAGGTATTGTTGATCTTACTAGCCACAGTTCTTTTAATTACTGTTCGTACATTTTCTTGTCATTGCCTTAAACCACCCCAAGATCTCTCAAGGGATGGCCAGTTTTACTCACCTTACTCACGGTTTACTCACCTACAAAAAATAAATAAGGCCGCTTTAAGTTTTATTAATAAAGCCCAAAGACATATTTACTCGTTTACTCAGTTTACTCACTATGCGTTAGCTTACTTTATTTAGTAAGTCACCTGCAAGAAATCAGCATCAGAACCTATTGGGTTTACTGTGGTTTTCCATTTCAGTCAGTGGGTCACATCTACTACTCAATTCACATTTACTGATCGTCGTACCTTGAGGAACCCAAGCATTTGTCTCAGACGTTCTTTCATATGGTTTACCTTTCTTTCTATTGTATCCTTTCTCTTTCAACACTTGGCTCAAAATAGCCGATGGCACACCCAAACTTTCAGATAGGAGATCAAGCCTAAAACAAACCTTTCTTCCACTTTGGCCCGTTTCATTATTGTCCAACCACTCTCTGAACGTATCCTTCTGATCTGCCTTATTGTTGTAGTAACAAGTCTCGTAGAACCAAGGTGTTTTATATGCAGTAGATGGCAGATCAAACTCACTCACCAGAAACTTTAAATACGCTCCTAGTTCTTTACGCCCTTTCTGATTATTGTTGTTCATCCACGGGACAAAACTATGCCATAGGAATGCAGCTGTATCTTCTTCATCTTCTTCATGTTCCATCCAAGGAGAAACCAAGAACCGCCTCTCAGTCTCACTATAAGCCATTGGAATTTCTTCATTCGTAAACAACAAAGTCGAGTGACTAGTGTCAGCTGTGTAAGGAGCCAAATGTTTTGGATTAACACTCAAGTCAGGTTCAGTAATTAGGTTCTTCAATACATTCATAAAGTTGGCAGACTTGTCCAATACCTCATCAAATATTACCAACCTCTTATCGACAACAACTTGATTACCATGCGCGCCTTTGATGGCATATGGCAGGATCTTCACTACGTTATCTTCTCCAAGAAACTCAGATAAAACAACGTCAGCCAATGTACCTTTTCCCGTTCCTTGCACTCCACGTAGCAATGGTGCCCAGTTAGGACAATCGTTACTAAAACAAGCATATGCCAACCACAACTCAAACTGACAAATGAACAGATCTCTATTCAAGTAGTCTTCTTTGAACGCCTCCACGTCTATATCTTCACCTCTCTTAATACTTGAAAGAGTTCCATTCACTAAGTTAGGCATAAATAGCCGATACATTAAATCTGCCCAAACTTTGGGCTTATGCGGTAATTCATTTCTGGCATTCATCCCCCATGAAAGGTCTTCAACCATGCTTATGATGTCAGGCTTTCTCCATGTGTTTCGATAGAGGCCTGTACCATTCTTCAGCCACCGCCCTTTGTTTGGAACATAAACAGTGTGAGGCACTTCCAATAAAACGCCAGTTAGTGCAAATGATTTAAAAGCCACTATTTCTAGATTCTGTGCAATCTGGTTTATGGTAGTTGTATAGGTTCTCTTTCCAGTTTGCTGTCTGATGATCGAACGGCCTTGATTGTCTGATTGAACCCAAACTTGTTCTAACAACAAAGTGATCTGTCGAACAGAAAAGTAATTTTTATAGTTGAAACCTTTAGTTTCAAAGTACGATTTTAGATTACCTTTTAGTCTTTCCCTTGCGAGGGCTTTTCCACACACTAGATCTGCATACGGCTTTCTTTTTCCATTATTATTTGTTCTTGTTGCTGCTGTCATTCTTTCTAATCTCCTTTGAACCAATGTTGGCTTCAGATAAAATAATGTTGATTTGCTCGTTGAAGTTAGCGTTCGATACTTCCATTCTTTTGTGGACGAACTCTCTATTCTCGTCTGTGATATGGAGTCTGCTTCTCTTCATCAGAACTCTTGGTTTTCTATGTTCCATCCTATTTCCTTATTTCCACTCTAGGGGTGCAATTATTTATGCAGTTTATTCATATGGTTTCCTTTGTTTGTGTTTGCTTTAGGCATAAAAAAACCCCATCTGATGACGAGGCTATGCTGATGTGAAGATAGGCCACTACAGCCTGTCTAATTCTGTTTAATATTGATAAATAATGATACTCTGAAAGCTACCAGTGATGCTTATTATACTCCTAAACGCCAAGCACACTAAAGGGCTGCATGAATACAAGTCTTTCACGCTCTAAAGCTCTGCAATGTGAGTAAATATTGAAGGTTAAAAGTAATGCTTCATATATATATAATGCCTAAATTCCGCAAATATCAACCAAGCCATATGCAACTATTTTATAACTTATTGAATTATAATGAATCTTTTATTGTTGTGAGAAACTTAAGTAGTGCCTCTTATATTAATTAATAACGTCTAATTTTTTAATATGTCAACCTGAGCTAAAAAATAAAGTTTGTGATTATACTATGAATCTTTTTACTTTAAACTGGTGATTAAATAATGCGTTTGTATATTGTCAATTTAACTAAATATAATCAATGGCTTATAATACATTCATTTATACGAATACGTTATATAGTTTACTTCTGTAGTATTAAACAAACCTTCTAGTATTGAGGGCAGTGTTTCTTCTCTTTCAATGTGGTTATTTATCGATTATGTTATTTATAAGACGAGTCCAACCTTGTATATTTATAAATAGTATAGTAAGTTACATTAAAGGAGCATTTACTATGAATAAGTTTATTAAATACTATAGGGTTTCAACTAGGTCACAGGCTGACAGTGGCTTAGGCTTGCAAGCACAACAAAGAGATATAGACCTGTATTTAACAACTTACGCTGATACTCCTTATGAGGTGTTAGGTGAGTTCACAGACATACAGTCTGGCAAAGTAGACGACAGACCTGAACTTCAAAGGGCAATAGATATAGCTGAGAAGACAGGAGCTACTTTATTAGTCGCTAAACTCGATAGGCTATCTCGTAAGGTTTCTTTTGTATCCGCTATTATGGAACGTAAGAAACTGAACCTTATCGTCGCTACTATGCCTAATGCTGACAAGTTCCAACTCCATATTTATGCAGCTCTAGCTGAACAAGAACGTGAGTTCATCTCATTAAGAACTAAACAAGCACTAGCTCCATTGAAGGGTACTGGTAAGCTAGGTGGCAATAGAGGAAATATAGATCGAGCAAATAAAGCTGCTAGAAAATTAGCTGATGAACATGCCTCTAAGGTGATCGACACAATAGCCCCACTCAAACAAGCAGGACGCACCCTACAACAGATTGCTGACACTCTTAATAAGTCAGGAGTACTCACCTCAAGAGGTGGTCAGTGGTATCCTACAACAGTCTCAAATACTCTTAATAGGGTATCAATATAGGGCAATGCAGCCTTAAATCTTATGAAGGAACGATACCAACTCCAGTAATAAAACAAAATAGTAATAAAATAATACAAGCACCACTTAAGATAAGTGGCATAAGTATGGCAGAGGTTTCTTTTTTAATTTTTGACCTTTCAGTTTCAATTTCTTCTTGCGTTAACGGCATTGCTTCTAAAGCAGTGGTTACTTCAAGTGCATTACCGCAATGCTTGCAAACTGTAGCTTCAAGTTTAACTAGCTCAGCACAATGAGGACACTTCCTGTCGTCTCTATCTAATATCAAAGAATGAACAAATGTAATGGGAAGTAGGAATAAACCATATACATACCAAGCCCCAAAACTCTTACCTTTAGTTTGAGCTATGTAAGCTGGAATCACTGAGAGTAATAAAAGAGGTAGTAAGTATAATGTAATCATTTCTTAACACGCTCCAGCTTGCTGGGCACCATATCTTGCCTGACTTTGTGTGTATTTATCAGCATATTCAGATGACAGCTGTTTGATCAGGCTGTTGCATGAAAATCCGCTCATCTCCAAATATGAATTTGCTGACCGAACTGCTTGAGTATTCCAATCAACACTTAAGCTATCAACTGCTACAGTTGCGTCTCTAACATCGTAGCCGCCACCATATTCAGAAGATAACTGAAAGATGAGACCATTACGTGAGAAACTACTAAACTCTAAATATGAGTTTGCTGACCGAACAGCATTTTTTTGTGGTCTAGTCAATTCTTGTGCTGAGCAAGGGGAAGCAATCAAAACTATAATTGAAAAAGCCATGCCAATAAGTTTTATCATTTTTCTATTCCTTTCATTGATTATCTATCTATGTTTGATCTGATTTTTTATGTCATTTATCCATGTTGTTGTTGGTTGTTTATTCGCACCACGACAGCCTTTTGCCACCATCGTAAGGTCTAGCAAGACCTTGCTCTATCAAGGCTTCTGCGAGATTAGGAACAGTTACTATAAGCCTTCCATACTTGTCTGTTTCTTCAGAGACATAAATGGTGCTCACAGTTGACATAAAGTTTGTAGTGTAGGTTTTAGCTTCTTTCGCAAGAGCCTTTTCCTCATCACACTTTCCTCTGATTTCAGGGGTGTCAAAGCCTTCAAGCCTCATAGAGTAGACTTTAAAAGGTACGAATTCTTCTACTTCTATTTTACAAGTATCTCCATCATAACATCCTAAAAGAGACGCCAGATAAATTGTGCCTGCTATTACTACTTCTATCATTTTGGTCCCCTTACTAAAAATTATTTAGTAGAATTGATCTTTTCTTGGACGCTGTCTAAATGCACCTTCAAATCTGACTTTAATACCGTTCAAATCAATAGCCACACTTCTTGTAATTGCTGTTCATGCATTCTTTTGCCATAGCTGTAGCTTTAGTGATTTCAGAAGCTGGCATTAGAGCTTCAACATTGTCTCTATACTTACCAGCCATCTCATGCCCATTAGCTGAAGCAATGTTATACCAAATATGAGCTGTAACATTATCTTGAAGAACGCTCATACCGAACTGGTACATAACCCCAAGATTGTTTTGTGCTTTAACATAGCCTTGTTCAGCAGACAGTCGGTACCATTTTACAGCTTCAGCGTAGTCTTTAAGAACGCCATAACCTTGTCGGTACATACTGCCTAGATTATGTTGTGCACCAGCATCGCCTTGTTCAGCAGAAAGTTGCCACCATTTTACTGCATCAGCGTAGTCTTGAAGAACGCCATCGCCGTTTACGTACATAAGACCAAGATTGTTTTGTGCAGTAGCATCGCCTTGCTCAGCAGAAAGTTGCCACCATTTTACTGCTTCAGCGTAGTCTTTAAGAACGCCTAAGCCGTTTTGGTACATAAATCCAAGATTGAATTGTGCACCAACATTGCCTTGTTCAGCCAGAGGTTTAAACTCTTTCAGTGCTGTAGCGTAGTCACCAGCTTTGTATGCTTCAAAGCCCTTATTATAATCCTGAGCAGTTACTTGAGTGAAAGCCAACGACAATACAGTGGCTAGGGTGAGTGTAATACGGTTCATTGTAGTGTCCTGTTGTTTTGTTTTGCAATTTATCTTTTTGCTTGGGGTTATCCCTAATTATACAATTCTTACATTTGCCACCAAAGGATAAAGCAATGTTACTTTCAGTGAAAGTCATTCCCGTTACACATGCTGAACATCTAGCCATGATTTAATCCTTAATGTGTATCTTGTTATGAATTATTCAATAGAATTGATCTCTTTTTGGATGTCATCTATTTGCGCCTGCACATTGTACTTTAATACAATAAGCCTGTTTCTTTCTTTGTTTGCCTGATCTGTTAGAGGTGCGTATTTATCTGTATCTAAAAGTGGATGGCCTAACTTTTTAAATGCTTCAACACAGGTTGGATTTATAATGGCTGCTTCCTTATTCTTTAGGTACAAGTTAGAACAAGAAGAGTGAGTTTCTTCTAATATTAACATTAGATTGAATTTCTGAAGCCTTTTATCAATTTCACTTAAGTCATTTGATTGTTTATTTATATCAATATTAATGCGAGCTATTCTATTCTTTAAAATAGTTTGATCTTTTTTTAATTGAACCAATTTCTCTCGTCTCTTTTGTCTTTTAGCCCAACGCTCTGCTATTTGTTTTTGTCTTTCAGTTTTAGCATTTTCTATTTCTTTTTCTTGTTCATCAGTTAATTCTGTGCTTACTCCATCATTATTAACCATAGCTTTTGCAGAATGATCATAAACCCATTCGCCACCGTAAGCATGTGTCATACATTTTGCAGCGTCTATTCGTGTCTGATCTCCATACATTTTAAGTGATGCAATTTCCGACGCAATGAGTTGAACTTTGCCTTTATCTCCTGCCTGATGCGCCGCTAAACATTGCTCAATAGAGTCTTTATATCCACTCGCCAAAGCTGGGTTACTTAATGTTAATACAAAAGCTATAGATATAGTTTTTACTAAGTTTTTTTGCATAATCTTATTCCTTAATCTGAACAATAGTACTTTGAAACATCATCATACTCACTATTCCAATGATTTTAGTTTTATAGATAAATAGTTATGTTTCTTTATGGCGTCAGTTAATTCATTTCTTAAGTCTATAGTTTCTGGGTGACCATTCTTCTTAAATGCTTCTATGCAAACAGCGTTCATCATCACTTCTAAAGGAGTTTTGAAATACTTTTCAGTACACGCTTTTAGAGAGCCTATTGTAATCAGAGTTTTATTTCTTTCTTCATATTCTTTGACAAGTAGTTCTTTCTTGTTTCTTGTAACTTTAACAAGCTCTTGTAATTCGCTGATTTCTTCTAGGGTCACAGCATTGTCAACTAGCTCTCCTGATACGAACTTATTCGTTGCATTATCGTAAATATGTTTTTCATCCATCGCAAAAGTTAAGCATGCAGCACCATTAATCTTTAATTCATTTGAGAATACATTTTCCCAACCTAATATGACTTTAGCTTGTGACATTGCTTGAGGCTTATCTCTAGCATCAACCGCGCTCATACATTTAGCCACGATAGTAAACTTACTTTCTGCAAATGCTGGTAAGGAAAACAGAGTTGTTATGGTGACTAGTATTGATGTCTGTATTATTTTTCCCACTCTTATACTCCTTAATGTTTGTCTCAATCCTACACATATTTTGATGCAAGTGAAGCCACAAGAATACCATCATGGGACCCTCAGAATCATACAGCAAGTAATTGCCCAACGCTGTTTTCACATACATCGATTGAATAAGAAAATAGTTAGCCGTGTTTAGCCTGTAAGGTGTCGATCATAAGATCTCTTGCTATATTATAAAAAAATAGGAAATACCTTTTAGGGCTTATTGAGTGTCTTCTAGTTCTTTCATGACGTTACCCATTAGTTCTAATACAATATCCTCATCAAATAAGACTAACCAATACATTAGAGTACAACTTATAAATGGAGGATAACTTGGATACGTTTCTTTCATTAAGGCAGTAGCCATACCACCTGTGGTTATATTCGCTCCAAGTATACCGAATAAACCTAAACTGTCGTCAGCCTCTTTTGACAGAACAGTAAATGTCTTTGCTTCTAGTGCATGACATGGACCACCTACGCCTTCATTAATCGGAGGATATGCCACTGCAACTATTGCACCTAGTACTAATGTTTTGAATAAGAAGCCCACTTATTTACCCTTGTAGTTCATTTCTGCGTTTGTTCTTACCATTGAGGGTCTTCTACTTCTTTCATAAAGTTACCAAGTGCTTTTAAAGTAAATTGGTTTGCATTAGTAGCACTAGAGAATACTGCATCGAACTTACCTGCTAGAAATGTCCCAGTAATACCCTCACTCTCTGGTTGGTTGTATAATAGAAACTCAACAGCCCCCCAACAACCGCTAGCATTCCTATATGAATGAACCATTATTTGTAGCTTATAATGCCTGTATCCTACCCAACCGTCTTTTCGTTTTCGGTAAACATTATGCCCAGCTAACTCTAATTTGTCTTCAGCATACCTTTTAACTTCACCAATATTAGTCCAGCAACCGTCCTTAGCTTCGTCCATTATTTTCACATTAATTTCGTCAACATTACTAGGTACAAACCCTTTACTTACCCATGCTGAGGCTTGTGTAGCAAACATTAATAGGGAAGCTGTATATACTATGTGCTTTAATAGTTTCTTCATATTACTTGTCGTCCATAATATCTGAGAACTTCTTCAGGTAATTTCGTATTTCCTCAAGTGTTACAATTAGTTTGTCTAATCCCAGTAAGAGAACACCTCCACATATAATTAGAAGTGCGTCGTCCCAAAACTTATATAATAAAGCAAGGTTATCATAATAAAGCATACCCGCAAGAACACCTCCACCACACATAAAAGCTAACCCAGCAAAAACTCTCAACATTCCCATTTAATTACCCTTCCAGCCCATATTGAACTTCTTCTTTGTAACAGTTGGTTCTTGTACTTCATTATTCTCAGAGCCATTAAGTTTCTTAAGTTGTCTATGTATTCCAGCCAGTGAAAAAACCATTCTGTCGAGAGCTTCTAAAACAACGCCACCAACAATTAATAAGAATGCTTCTGAGAAAAACGAACCCTTGTATAAATCTGGAGCAAATATTTCACCACCAAATATAACTATTCCAAAAAAGAAGCAGGTAGTTGAAAGTATTCTTAACATAGCCATAAGTCGTCTCCTCACTTATATAGGAATATGCTAATATGTCATGTTGAGACAGTCCACAAAAAAGTTAGAGAACGAAGTTTAATGTCAGCAGAGCCACAAGTAACTCATTCAGTACAAGTCCCTAAAGTCACCCCAATCCAAGCAATTCAAAGCAGCTAATTGGTTCTCAAGCATATTCTGTGGTGGATAAGATGAACCATATGCCATTGCTATTGCGCTGCTGTGTTCGGTCTTGTGGGCTATAAGATAATCCCTTTCAGCAATGGGTACTCTGGCTGCATCCAATCTGTCTTGCCACGTATGTCGTGCACTATGGGGTCTTACACCGTCTCGGACTACTTTAGCCGCCTTGAGTACCTTACTTGCCTCTTGCCCTGCCCTGTCTCTGTAACTCTTTAAACGACCAAACTGAGGAAGGAAGGCGTCTCTAGACTTTTCTGGTGACTGATATTTCCTCAGCTCTTCGAGTAGAGGGCCAACTAAAGGAATGTGAGAGCGTAAACCGTTCTTGTCTAACCGTCTGATCTCATTGTCGCGGAGGTACATAGTAGGAATGTTCTCGGTAAGGTTAACGTCTCTAACTTGCAAACCAGATACATCGCTAATCCTACAACCTGTATAAAGTAGAAATAAGACTAATAACTTAATTTGCTCAGGGGCTTTAAAAGCAGCATTTTCGTATTGGGCAAACTCAGTAGGTGTCAAAGGCCATATTTTCTTACTTAACTTGTTTTCTCGCTTTTTGTTCCTGAGTTTATAGAAGGGGTTGCGCATTAGGTGTCCATCGATAAATAGCCCCTGCCCCCTCTCTATAGCGAAAGAAAACACTGCACTCGGATACCTTAAATAATTGTCCGCTGTGGAGGAGTTAGGGTGTTGATCCCTTAGCCAAGTTCTGAACAAGATAGCTTCGTCAACACCTACACTGGTCACAAGTCTATCCATGCCAGTAGATACACGACCACCTTCTATGAAAGCTGCGAACTGGGACATGAGCCGTCTAGTGTTATTATTGTTTGTTTGAATAGTTCGTGGGTTACCATCTACATTTCGCTCTAAGTAGTCAGCTATATAGTCTTCTGTTGCAGTTTTAAGTGTTGGTTCACTGGTTGTCTTTAATTCGCCAGCAACAAGCATGTATGTCACATCATCTAATCTTTTTGGGTCAGGATTACGAATAGGGTTTTGATAGCCAGCTTTGCTCCACTCTCCGCTATCATAATCTCTTTGCCGCTGGTCTTCGTCTACCGTATCATATGCGTCCCAGAACATATCCCTCTGCTCTAAATATTCGGCTTCTGCTTTTTTAAAGGCTTTGTATTCTATATCTGATGCCCCAGCCTTTAACACAGGTGCTTGATCTGGATGAACACCCCATTTCCGTATTCTGGAATCAGCTACTTGAGTTATTTCTCGTGCAGTTAATATTGCAGGGTTCTCAATCTGCTTTCGGAGCATAGCCTCGGTGTTATTGAAATTGCGCAGACAGATCGCCCCTCGCTTTAAAGCTGTAGCTTCGTCTTTGGTTTCCAGCTTAATCTTCACTTCTCGCTTGCCCCAAAGTTTCCTTAACTTCTCTGGAACTTGTTTGCGAAATGAATAGAAACCTGTGGGAGACTTTTTTATACCATTTTTCTGTTTGACTTTAGACATAGCTTTGTACCGCATTAGTACCATCATTTAGTACCAAACTAGTGTTATTTATGTATGTAAGTCAATATAATATAGATTTATACTATAATAATGGTGCCCCCACACGGACTTGAACCGCGGACCTATTGATTACAAATCAATTGCTCTACCAGCTGAGCTATAGGGGCACTTTCAGAGCGCCTTTTGCTTGATTCACAGACCGAATGCAAGTGTTTTT
>Ga0206123_10004610_pt1 | contig 10710 bp, 11 predicted proteins | sample Helgoland_Spring_2_FD_160086 | JGI IMG/M metagenome (GOLD analysis project Ga0206123, IMG submission 160086) | Pelagic subsurface seawater microbial communities from Kabeltonne, Helgoland, North Sea - Helgoland_Spring_Bloom_20160316_1 | ecosystem: Environmental > Aquatic > Marine > Epipelagic ... | reverse complement strand
AACAGCCTTTAGAATCGGAATGCCCCCGGCGATGGCTGCTTCAAACATGATCGAAACGCCTTTCGAATTCGCCAGTGCAAACAGTTCGTCTCCGTGAACAGCAATCAGTGCCTTGTTTGCGGTCACTACATGTTTACCATTGGCTATCGCTTGCTTGACAAGTTCAAGGGCAACATCATCACCCCCGATTAATTCACAAATGATATCTACATCAGGATCGTTGACCACATCGAACACATCACGGCTGACCTTTACCTCGCTCAAGTCACAATCCGCATGATCCCTCCGACAACCAACATGGGACACAGCAATATCTATTCCTGTTTTTCGTTTAATTTCATGCGCATTCGCCCGAACCAGGTTGAAGGTACCCGAACCTACCGTACCTAAACCGCAGATACCGATTTTTACTTCTGACATCACATTCATTCCTGATGGTTATTTTAATTTACTGCTCACTAATTCAAACACCACTAGCCTTCAGCGGAGGGCATGCCATTTTGAAACATTTTCTTAAGTCCACGAATGGCTTGACGCGTTCTGTGTTCATTCTCAATGAGCGCAAATCGTACATGATCGTCACCATATTGACCAAAGCCAATCCCCGGTGAAACAGCAACCTTCGCTTCTTTCAGAACAAACTTGGCGAATTCCAATGATCCCATATTCTGAAACTGTGGGGGAATTTTTGCCCATACAAACATGGTTGCTTTTGGCTTCTCTACTTCCCAGCCGATTGCATTCAATCCATCACAGAGCACATCTCTTCGCTTTCGATACATCAGTCTGTTTTCTTCGACACAGCTCTGATCACCCTCAAGCGCGGCAATCGCTGCAACCTGTACCGGGGTAAACATACCGTAATCCAGATAAGACTTTATTCTTGCCAGGGCACCAACCAGCGTTGGGTTACCAACACAAAAGCCAATTCGCCAACCTGGCATATTGTAACTTTTTGATAATGTGAAAAATTCCACAGCAATATCTTTTGCCCCTTTCACCTGCAAAATCGAAGGTGCCTTATAACCGTCGAAAACAATATCAGCGTAAGCGAGATCCTGAATAACCCAGATGTCATTTTCTTTTGCTATCGCAATCACTTTCTCAAAAAATTCGAGCTCAACACATTGGGTTGTTGGGTTTCCCGGAAAGTTGAGCACCAGTACTTTGGGCTTTGGCCAACTGGTCGCAATCGCCTTTTCAAGCTCGGCAAAAAAATCGATGCCCGGGGTCAAGGGAACATGGCGGACATCTGCATCAGCAATGACAAATCCATAGGGATGCACCGGGTAAGATGGGTTTGGTACCAACACCGCATCTCCTGGACCGAGGACTGCCATCGCCAGGTGCGCTATACCTTCTTTTGATCCCAGGGTTACAATCGCTTCACTTTCAGGATCCAGATCCACATCAAAACGCCTCTTGTACCAATCACAAATTGCTTTTCGCAATCTGGGAATTCCTTTTGATTGTGAATATCGATGGGTATCCCCGCGCTGGACAGTTTCGATCAGCTTATCGACAATATGTTTTGGTGTCGGTTGATCCGGATTTCCCATACCAAAATCAATGATATCTTCGCCACGGGCCCGCGCTTCTTTCTTCAAGCCATCGGTGATACTGAAGATATAAGGCGGCAGTCTCTTTATTCTCGGAAAGTCTTCCATAAGCCCTGTTCTGTTACTCCTGTTTTGGTTTGGTCGGTGGTATTTAACTGGACGCTTTTCGGCGCGGTTCCGGAACGTATATGCGAACCACGATACCGCCGATCGTCAGAAATGCCATCGAAGTTATAAATACAGCCTCATAATTCCACAATGCGGCGAGCAACCCACCTAATAGTGGGCCAATGGTGCCGGCGACTTCGGATGCCATATTCGCGATCGCTATTCTAACGGGAAGATCTTCTCTGTCACCAAATTCCAGCGTTAAATTCATCGAAGCATTCTGGAACCCCTGAACGGCGGCACCTACACCGACAAATACCAGCACGGTCACCAGGTAGCCGTCCGCGGACATCAAAAGCAAGGTAGAAAGAACCCATAACGCGATAGCAGCCAGAAAGGTATCCCGGAAGCCTCTTCTATCTGCCAATGCACCCCAGAAAAGATTTGAGAAGGTACCGGAGATAGTAAAAGCAAACGTTACGATACCCAGTGTCTCGCCACTGAGTCCGATCGACTGCCCGGCATAAAGGATATAGAAGGGCATCGACATACGGCCCATCGTGGCCAGAGATCTGGCGAGAAAATATCTTGTGAATGCGGGATCATCACGCAGCAACTGGGGTATATCCCCAAATCGTTGTTTCAGACTTTGTTTGAGCTTTACCGTTGGTGGCTCTGGCTCCCTTACCGCCAATAGCGCCAGCAAGCCGATGGTTGTCAACACAAAGGCAACCAGAAAAGTCCAGGAATAGCCCGCCGCGGTTGGCGAGTCTCCGATCAGATAAGTGCCACCCAACCATGCCACAATTGCAGACGTAATCCCCGCTAGAAAGTTCCGCAGCCCCGTTAAGCGCCCACGTTTTGTGACAGGGATCACTTTTGACATCAGAAAATTGAAAATCACACCCTGCATGCCCTGGAACAGTCCGAGCAGCGTGAGACATATCAGCAGGGCAATCAGTGCCGATTCACCAGCCAGAAAGAATCCGGACAGTGCTATCAATAGAATTGTCGTCCGCATCAGACCGCCAATGAAAAATCCCAGCGGCAAGACCCTTTTGCGATGTTCGATCAGATTGGCACCCACCATTGGCGTCAGCACCATACCAAACGCCTGTAATGACAGGGCCAGGCCGACAACAAATTCTGAGCCGCCGGAGAGCATCATGATATAAGCAGGCAGGAACGTGGGCGCATTAATCAGGCGGAAACCGGTCTGCCCCAACATCCCGTGGAAAAGATGGGCAGTAAAGTTCCAACTCAGATTACGTTTTATTTCGACCTGGTAGCGTCGCTCAGCTCTTCTGAGCGAGGGGGATTCGGGTTCCAATAGACTAACTCGGGCGTACACACACCCATAAAGTAACCGGTTTTATGCGGTAAAACCGTTAGTTTAGCAGATCTCTGGAATGTTTTTGCGGGAAATTGATTTGAAATTGAAGCTTGAGACTAAATGTTTTCGTTAGCCGGTGGCACCCAGTCCTGGACGATGGTGTCGCTTCCCGCTATTTCAGCGAGAAGTTTGTCGGCAGTCGAACCGATTAAAATTATCGGGTTAGCTTTCTCTAATTAACAATACCTAATGCTGCCGCAAGTTGGGCTGCGGGCATATAGCCTGCTTTCAGTTCACCACTTTCGTAAACCAGTGCCGGTGTGCCGGTCACACCCATGTCACCGCCAATACGATACTGGCGAGCCACGGAATTGACGCAGGTACGAGGTTCGAGGACAACACCTGCTTTCGCCTGGGTCAGCGCCGTTTTGGGATCATCTGCACACCAGGCGGATACTATTTTGTCATAGGAGTCGGAAGGCACCCCTGCCCGCGGATAAGCCAGATATCGAACGGCGATACCCATCTGGTTCAGTTCAGGGACTTCCTGATGCAATTTACGACAAAATCCGCAGTCTATATCTGTAAAAACCGTGATAGTCGCTTTAATCTTGTCCTTCTCCGGTGCATAGACAACCATCTCGGATTCATCAATCGTCGCCATCAGCTCCTTTCGCTTTAAATTACGACCCTCTTCCGCCAGATTCACAAAACGGGTATCAGTGATTTCAAAGAGGTCACCGACAATAAAATTCTGGCCATCTTCAGTGACATACAGGATTTGGCCACCGGGCAGTTCGGCTTCCCAAAAGCCCTTGAGCTGGCTTTTGACAATATTACTTATCGGCAACGTTGGGTTAGCCTGTTTAAGCCGCGCACGGACCTCGTCGGCCGAGTTGAGCGTTGCCGCCATCGCGGAACCAATTGACAGAGTAGCCAGAAAACCTGTTATCAACATGATAACAACCAGCGAGGGTTTACTTGATCTTAGTGCCTGAAACATAAAAATTCTCTTTTGTGAGGGCTGTATCTTTGTATACATATTTATACAACCGATTTTGACGGGTAATTTTGCTATTGCCGGTCAACAAATATCCTTGCTACCTAATCCGTGAGTATAGCGCTCAATGTCTAACTCGAACACTCCGTAATACCCGGGTTTTTGCTGAAGTGCTCTCCAGAACACTCGTGAAGACCCTGTTCATGACCCTGCTCAGCGATCTGCAATTATTCATACAATCATATCTAAGACCGCCTTTTGATGGCATTGTTTCGACCGGTTGATCTATTTTCGACATTAACGGTACAAAAAGCATGATAAACAAGCCTGGATAGGGTCCGGGCTTGCTCGTTTTAACCTCTGGGATGATGCTCTGCGTGTAAATCTTTCAATCGCTGCTGGGCAACATGGGTGTATATCTGTGTCGTTGAAAGGTCACTGTGGCCAAGTAACAATTGCACCACTCGCAGGTCTGCACCATGGTTGAGTAAATGCGTCGCAAATGCATGGCGTAGTGTATGAGGAGACAATTTTTTCTGAATGCCCGCGGTTGCAGCATGTTCTTTGATTCGATACCAGAATGTCTGGCGGGTCATCTGGGTTCCCCGACTGCTTGGAAACACAACTTCCTGATACAGATTCTTCTTCAACAGGTCAGCGCGGGCATCTTTGATATACCGGAGCAACCACTGGATCGCTTCTTCTCCGAGGGGTACCAGACGCTCTTTACCGCCTTTTCCCATTATTCGAACCACTCCCTGGCGAAGATTCACCTCTGTCAATTGCAGGGCAACCAGTTCCGACACCCGGAGTCCGGTCGCGTACAACAGTTCCAGCATGCTGCGATCGCGCATACCAATGGCTGTTGTGACATCGGGTGCCTGCAAAAGGCGTTCGACATCAGTTTCCGTGAGGGTTGCCGGTAGTGGCCTACCCAGTTTTGGATTATCTATCTGAAGCGTCGGGTCTTCCTTAATCCTGTTTTCCCGAAGCAGGAAGCGATAAAAGCCTCTCAGACAGGAAAGGGATCTTGCGGTAGATCTTGCGGTAATACCCGCAGCAAGCCGGTCGGCAAGGTACTGCAGGAGATGCTCTCTTCGAACTGCCGTGATAGCTCGCCCCCCCTCTGAATTAGCCGATCTATCCCGAAGCCAGTTTTCAAATGCGCGCAAATCCCGGCCATCGGATTCAAGGGTATTTTTACTCAACCCTTTTTCCAGCCAGAGACTGTCCAGAAACTCAGTGACCAGTGTCGACCGGGGAGTAGATGGGGATGTCAAACCGGGTTTTAATGTTTTGGTTGCAGTGGCCAAGCCGTGCCCACGCGAGTCAATGAGGAGAGGTTAGTTTACGTGGTCTCTACGCTCAAATGTAGTCACTGTCAGATAATCGCTCGAGACTGACAAAACCGGCACTGGCATCCACAAAAAAACGCCGTATGGACGGCGTTTTTTTACAACTCTTTTTAAATAGCACCTTTCAGACAAGAAGGCGCCAACACCAGGTCAGCGTCGACGAACAAATTGCTTGCCGGTGGCTGCCTATTTCTTTGCGAGCTTTTCCTTGATTCGGGCACTTCGACCACTTCGCTCTCTGAGATAGTAGAGCTTGGCCTGGCGAACATCACCTCGACGTTTCACAGTCACGCTATCAATCAGCGGGCTGTGAGTCTGGAATGTCCGCTCTACACCAACACCGTGGGAAATCTTGCGCACGGTAAATGCAGAATTGACACCACGGTTCCGAATACCGATCACAACCCCTTCATAGGCCTGCAACCGCTCCCGGGTACCTTCTCGAACTTTCACCTGGACGATGACAGTGTCACCGGGGCTAAATTCAGGTAGATCTGTCTTTAACTGCTCGTTCTCAATGTCTGCAATTATCTTGTTCTTCATTTCTTTTTCCTTAAACAATCACTACCTGAAGTAGTATTTTTAAAACATTCAAATGTTCTGGTATTTTTAGCATCAAATGTAGCGTCAAATATTTTCGGCTAAAAATTCTTTTAACAATTCCGCATCTTGCTTGCCAAGGGTCACACCTTCTATCAAATCAGGACGACGTTGATGTGTTCTACCTAACGCCTGCTTCCTTCGCCAGCGATCAATTTCCTGATGATTACCACTTAGCAATACATCCGGTACTCTATCACCCGCTATCTCTTCAGGCCGCGTGTACTGCGGATAATCCAGAATCCCTGACTGAACCGATTCACCGTCCGTGTTGCCGGTAACTTCACAGCTATCCACATCAAGTACAACCGGTGCAAAAGAATCCAGGGCCGCCGAATTCACATCTCCAAGTGCGCCAGGTAGAAGCCTGGTTACCCCGTCGATAAGCACCATTGCTGGTAACTCGCCACCACTTAATACATAGTCGCCGATCGAATATTCTTCATCGATAACGGTATCGATCAGTCTTTCATCGATACCCTCATATCGCCCTGCAACCAGCACAATCTTCTTTCTTGTTGCCAACTCGGCCAAACAAGCCTGATCAAGCTTCCGTCCCTGGGGAGACAAAAAAATGACCTTACAATCACCATCGGGGCAAGCCTGTTTAGCTTGCACCACTGCCGCTTCAATGGCCGCTTTCAAAGGCGCAACCTTCATCAGCATGCCTGGTCCGCCACCGTAGGGTTTGTCATCGACAGTTCGATGCTTGTCTTCGGTAAAATCCCGTGGGTTCCACGCTGATATTTCCAGCAAACCTTTCTCGATTGCTCGGCGTGTAATACCGTACTGCGATACTGCTTCAAACATTTCAGGGAAAAGCGATACGATTCCCACCCACATTTGACAAACTCCTTCAACACCCGGCACCAGATTCAGGCACCTGCTGGTAGACTTAATAATCAGCGGGCCAATCAACCAAAATTTTGCCAGTTGCCAGATTAATCTCTTTGACAACACTCCCTTCAACGTAGGGAATCAATCTTTCTGTATCGTCGATACTGTCACTATCCGGAACAACCACCAACACATCATTTGCACCGGTTTCAAGTAAGTGGCTAACTCGACCAAGCTGTTCTTGTTGCTCATTGACGACAAGTAACTGCTCTAACTGATGCCAGTAGTAGTCACCACCTTCGAGAGTCGGTAACAAACTTCTATCAACCCAGATCTCGAAACCACGGAGCGTCTCAGCCTGGTTACGATCATCAAAGCCTTTTGGAAGAGCTATAATACCCTTTCCGTGTACCTTACCCGCTTCTATCTCGAGTATTCTGTCAGGACCAAATCCGGATTTGCGGATGCTGCTTTGCAAATCACCGGTCTTACCTTGTGCCGGTTGGACCCTGCTGTTCTGGCGCATGAGATACCAGGGTTCATAGGCCAATATCTGTTCTATCGGATCAGTGAATGAGTAAATCTTCAACCAACCCTTAATGCCGTATACACCGTTAATGCGGCCGACCAGGATTCTTTCCGGCCCGGATTCCAGTGTTGCTGAACCCGCATGTGTCTCTGGTGCAGTACCATTAGCAGTACCATCAGCAGTATCATTATGCTGATCGTCCCCTACAGGTGACTCAGGCTTCATCACATTTGCCTTGACTGCACATCTGATTTTTAAACATGATTCTCTGCTGCGGTTTTAGCCAATGGTTCATTAGCTACCGAATCGACGTTCGACCTGACTCTCAAGCTGACTCTCAGCATCAGTCTCGATACAAGCCATGACTCAATCTTCAGCTCAACAATCGAATCCAGAACAGGTCTTGCAACCCGGTGCTGAGGCTTTCGAGAACACCCGTTCAAAAATCTATCGGTAAAACCAGTTTGCACATGCAAGCCCATAGAATCGGACCTGCAGAAACAATTATGCTGCTTCTACTTCCGTTGCAGCATTGGCTTTACGATAAACCTTCACAATCTTCTTCACCCTGTCACTGGTCTGTGCACCTTGACGAACCCAATGATCAAATCGATCAAGGTCCATTCGCATGCCTTCTTCAGCGCCACGAGCAATCGGATTGAAAAAACCGAGACGTTCGATATAACGTCCATCTCTGCTCACGCGGCTGTCAGCCACTGTAATGTGGTAAAAAGGGCGTTTCTTGCTACCACTTCTGGATAACCGGATAGTTACCATGTTATTGATTTCCTTAATATAATTCGTACACGCAGCCAACAAGACAGTCGAATTGGCCGTCAAAAGGTGGCGTATTGTACGGTAAAGCGGTTGAGAATTAAAGCCGTGAATTCAATTAGTTGCAGGCCTGGTATCACGCTAAAACAGCGTGCCTTTTATAGCGGGTTCACCTTGGAAATCCACCGCCGGGTGGTTGCTGCATCATGCCACCCATGCCGCGCATCATATTTGCCATACCACCCTTCTTGGTCATCTTCTTCATCATTTTTTGCATCTGCTTATGTTGCTTCAGAAGCCGGTTAATGTCCTGTATCTGGGTACCAGAGCCCGCGGCAATTCGCTTCTTGCGTGATCCATTAATACTATCCGGATACTGACGCTCTCCGGGTGTCATTGAACAAATGATCGCCTCCATCTGCCCAAAAGGATTCGCCTCGAGTTTTTCCTGGGCGACCTGAGCCATATTTCCCATACCCGGTAGCTTGTCCATCATACTTGCGATGCCACCCATATTGTTCATTTGCTGGATCTGGTCGCGAAAATCCTCCAGGTCGAACTTTTTGCCTTTTTTGAGTTTATTGGCAAGTTTCTGGGCTTTCTTCTTATCAATCTTTTGCTCTGCATCCTCGATCAGGGAGAGCACATCGCCCATGCCAAGTATCCGCGAGGCGATTCGGTCAGGGTGAAAAATCTCCAATGCTTCGATCTTTTCACCGAGTGCAAGAAACTTGATGGGTTTACCGGTAATTGTGCGAACTGATAACGCCGCACCTCCCCTGGCATCACCATCTGCCTTGGCGAGTATGACCCCGGTCAACGGCAAGGCCTCATTGAAGGCTGCGGCTGTCACCGCGGCATCCTGCCCGGTCATGGCGTCGACCACAAACAGGGTTTCTGCTGGCTTGACCTCAGCATGCAACCCTTTGATTTCATTCATCATCTCATCGTCAATCGCCAATCGACCTGCGGTATCCACGATAAGTACGTCACAGAACTGTTTGCGCGCGGCAGACAGCGCATCCTTTGCGATCTGAAGAGGTTTTTGTTCGATATCACTTTCAAAAAAGCGCACATCAGCTTCCGCTGCCAGGGTCCGCAATTGATCGATTGCAGCTGGTCTGTACACATCGGTACTCACCACCATGACATTTTTCTTGTCACGCTTCTTCAGCCATAACGCCAGTTTTGCCGTCGACGTCGTTTTACCCGCACCCTGTAACCCCGCCATCATAATCACCGCGGGCGGCTGGACACTCAGGTTCAGGCTGTTATCTTCGGCACCCATGACCGATACCAGTTCGTCATTAACAATTTTGACGAATGCCTGGCCGGGGGAAAGACTTTGCATCACCTCCTGGCCAATAGCCCGGAGTCGGACCTGATCAATAAAACCTTTAACCACACTCAGGGCAACATCCGCTTCAAGCAGGGCTTTTCTCACCTCGCGCAGGGTTTCCTGAATATTTTCTTCCGATAACTTGGCCTTTCCAGTAATACCCCGTAGCGTATTACCTAATCGTTCTGTTAATGAATCGAACACTTGTCAACATCCTGAATCAGATTTTCGATGAACCTGTTATTATACCTAATTCTGATCAAAGTCGCGGTGTTGTTATCCATTGAACCTGACAATATTTGGCCTTTTGGCAAGCATGCTTTACTTATGTAGTGCCGGAGCACAGTTTTACTCACTGAAAAATGCACCTATCAGCAAGAAAAGGCTGGTGATCGGCATTGGCGCCTTTGCCGTGCTCGCTCATGGCATTTTTAGCTTTAACGCTATATCGACAGTGACCGGCATCAATCTTGGTATATTTGAAATGGCCTCGGTCATTGCCCTGGCAATCTCCGCCATTGTTGTGCTCAGCGCCCTGCGGCGACCAGTGACAAACCTGGTCATTGTCATATTCCCGCTGTCGGTGCTTGCGATTTTCGCCACAATCTTTACCGAAAGTACCTATGTGCCAAGACAAAACATCAGTGCCGGTCTTGGCCTCCATGTAATTCTTTCAATTCTGGCATATAGCCTGCTATCGGTAGCCGCCGTTGAGGCAGTTCTACTGTCATTTGGAGACTATGAGCTCCGCCACAAAAAAATGGCTGCTTTACGTTACCTGCCACCGCTGCAGACGATGGAATCCTTACTATTTGAATTGCTGTGGTCCGGACTCATTTTTCTCAGCCTGTCTATTGTCACGGGCTTTATCTTTTTTAACGAAATGACCCGGGGATTGATTCACCACACATCTATCACACTCGCGGCCTGGGTAGTATTTTCGGTATTGCTCTGGGGCAGACATCGTCTGGGATGGCGTGGTGCCACTGCCTCGCGCTGGACGCTCTCGGGCTTTGTACTCCTACTGGTGGGCTATTTCGGCAGCAAACTTGTCATGGAAATCTTCTTGCCACTTGGCTAGTTAGTTCCCGTCCGTATATAGGCATTTCAACCGGAAAACGCAAAATCAGATATAAGTTAGGTCGTAATTTCAGGCACTTAGGAGGGAAGTAATACCGCCGAAGATAGTTTGTGGATAGACACTAGTTAGTTCCCGTCCAGAAATAGACGAAATTCAGCTAGAGTCGCAAAACTAAAAATAAGTTAGGCATATATT
>Ga0206123_10004607_pt1 | contig 10714 bp, 17 predicted proteins | sample Helgoland_Spring_2_FD_160086 | JGI IMG/M metagenome (GOLD analysis project Ga0206123, IMG submission 160086) | Pelagic subsurface seawater microbial communities from Kabeltonne, Helgoland, North Sea - Helgoland_Spring_Bloom_20160316_1 | ecosystem: Environmental > Aquatic > Marine > Epipelagic ... | reverse complement strand
CTTCTTTCTAATATTCCTTTGCAATTACTATCTTATCATATTGCACTTTTAAGAGGATGTAATGTTGATCAACCAAGAAATTTAGCCAAATCGGTTACTGTTGAGTAGGTTTGAGTCCAACATTTAGATTAGAATAATTATTTATTAAATTTTGAGTATTAAGGTGACTACAATATGTAATCACCTTTTCACTTTTACCATTTATTAATTCATACACATACTTATCTTTTCTTATTCTATCATCACCTACAATTTTTAGGTTGAAGTGAATTGTTATATTATGTGTATTGTTATTTTTATTCCACTTTATTACAATTTTATTTATGTGTTTATTGATAAAACCTTTCCTTTCTTCAAAAGTGTTATAGTTTTTTATTTCATTATAGTGTTTCTCCCAATCTGTTAACCAATCATACCAAAGTATTCCTTTTCTAATTTCTAATATATCTTTTGACTTAGATTGTATTTTATTTTCTATCTCTAATATTTTATTGTCATATCTAAGTAATAAATTTTCCATTTCATTTTTAGTAATAACATCTAAATCATAATCAGTTTCCCTATTGATTTTTCTGAGTTTAATATTCCTAATTTGTTTAAGATATTTTTTAATTAATTTCTCATACTCCACAATCTTATCCTTAGGAACATTTCTTTCTTCAATCTTTTTAGGTAATACTGAATTTTTGTATTGTGTTTTAATAGTGTCACTATCTTTAAATGTTTTTAGTATTTCTTCCCAAACTAAATTTTCAACTTTCTGTAAGTGAATATATTTACTTATTCCTTTTCCACACTTTACAAATCTATCATCATCAATTTTCCAATTCTTACTACTGTAATCACAATAATACACACCCCAATTTCTTTGTTTATTAAAATTCACTTTCATTTTATTTCCACAATGACCACAATAAGTTAAGTCCTTAATAAGATAATTATGTTTAGTTTTTGAATTTTTATTTCTTTCAGTACTCCATTTACTAACTATTAATTGAACTTCATTAAACAATTCATTACTTATGATTATTGGTGTTTTAGTTTCAATAGTTACACATAATCCTTTCTCAAAACATTCTTCTTTAGATAGATTTTTCTCCAATTTTTGTGACACAATATGTTTTCCTATATATTTTGTACTTCTTAACATATTTCTAATAGTTTGACAATTCCACAAACCACTTTTAGTTTTTGGACTTTTAATATTCTCTTTATTTAGATATTCAACTATTTCTTTGGTAGTACTTCCATTTTTACACATTTCAAATATTATTCTAACATATTTTGATGTAATTCTATCTATCTTAATTTCTCCATTATGATTTCCTCTCTTATAACCAAATGGATAAGTTCCTCCAATCCATTTATTCTTTCTTAAACTTTCAATCTTACCATATATTGATTTTTGGAATCGTTTATGATTTTCATATTCATCAAATACACTTAATATTTTCATAAACATACTTTCAGTCAGATTATTCAAATCTCTATCAATTCCACTTTCATAAAACTTCACTTTATTCTGTCTTAGTTTTTTATGAATTACAGAAGTTAAATCAGTATTCCTACTTAATCTACTGTTATCTAATACCCAAAGATGTTTTATTAAGTTATTGTCAATTTTGATTAATATTAATCTCAATAGGTTTCTTAATACTATGGTTTCACTATTATAATCATCACCACTTTCACCTTCTTCTCTAAAGACAATTATTTTATTGAATTTTAATGTTTTCTTTCTTTCTTTAAAAAATTCAATTCCTTTATTTTGTTGGAAATCTAAACTACTACCTTCAATTTGATTTTGTGTTGATACTCTACAATATACAACTACACTATCTTTAAAATCATTATCTGTTACTTCACTTTCAATATAATCTTTGAAACTTCTTATTACTATTATTTCTTTTTTCATCTTTTTCATCTTTGTTAAAATTACACACACTACTTACCTTATCCACATAATCATTAGGGGAAGAAGTAATATTTTCTTCCCCCAATTCAATTTAGATGTTATACTAAACCAACAAATAATTCATCATCAGTATTTAAACTATTTAAATAGTTTTTAATTTCAGTTAAGTAATTTACATATACTGTAACATCATTTTCACAACTCATAACTTCATCTTCAGATAATCTTACAATCTTACTTTTATACTTAATATTGAATTCAACAGTATTATCTTCTTTAGGTTTATTATGAAATCTTAATTCTTTTCTGTTATTATCATCTTTAACTAATAATTTTAGATCAATTCTATCTTTCATTTCATCAATTTCTTTCTGAATACAATAGATCAATTTCTGTTGATTTGTTTTTTTAGGTGTTTTACTTCTGTCTCCAAATTTCAAACCTTTTAATTTCATAGTGTCTACAAAATTCATTTTTACATTTTTTTGAGTGTCCTCATTCTTTAAATTCTCCATTTTATTTTTTTTTATGGATTAGATATTCAATATCTCTTACTGAATATGATACTTCAATCTCTCAATCAAACTAACATATACAATATACGATTTTATATATTATAACAAAAACCAATTTAAAATATAGTATAGAAAATAGAACCTATTACAAAGAATGTGTATACCACAAACTTCCTATTTATTTTTACAAAATATTAATCAAAAATTTAAGAAATGTCAGAAAAACAAAAGGTAGAACACCAAAGATTTACAACACTTATCAATCCATTATTACTATCCAACATTAAGTTAGTTAGTTATTTTACTAATAAAAAGTTGTATGAAGTAATTAATGATTCACTCCAACTGTATATTGAAGATTTTGAAATAAAATATAATACCAAAATGGATTCTATATTATCTTTACAAAACTCATTCAACACAAAATTGGAAAAGGAAGAAAAGAAATAAATTTCCAAAAAATCAAAAAAAGAAGGAATATGAAAATATTCCTTTTTTTGTCCTTAATAATATATGATATTGTGTGTTTAAATATGATTTATATTGTGTTTAATCGATTATCTATATTAAGACGTATATTTATGTGATTTCAGAAAGAAATCGTTTAAATCAAATATTTTTAAACTGTTAAATTTTTGAAAGTTGAAACCCAACTTTTAACTTCATCTACATTAAAACGAACATTCTTACCAATCTTATAATACCCAATTTTGTTGTGTTTAATTAGACTATCTATTTTACCTACACTAAAACCTAAATAGTTACTTAATTCTTTCTTATTTAATAGTTCTTTTGTCATATCTGTTTGTTTAAATGTTTATGTTTTTATCTCCTAATAATTTTATCCAATCTTTTATATCATCTCTATTTCTCTTATCTACATACTTATTCTGTATTCCAAAATCAACCCAATGTTTTACTTCTTTTCTATTATATACTTTCTTATATGATTTATCTAATACTCTTTCTTTCATCTTTTCCATTTTCCCCAATTTTAACACATTATTATACCTACTCACAGTGATACATACTACAAAGAAATAAAACAACCAAAGAACTCTAATATCTTCTGTGGTTACTGATAAAACCTTTCATATCTTTATATCGGACCTTAATGATACCTTATTAATATAGTAGTAGTCTACCCCAATATAAAGATATGACCACTACTTAACATAACCACATAATTTATATGAAGAAGAAATGAATTTGTGAATAATAATTACTGATATATCTGTATATAAGGATAACACTATAAAAAGATTATACTTTATCTAAAAATACAACCAACATAAATAATATCAAAATAGATTTTATCATAACAATCAGTTATTGATCGGTTTTTCACATACTATAATTCAGTTAATATACTATGTTTTATATCCAATTACATTAATTATCTCTTACTATTCTTTCTTACAATAATCTTACATATCATTTTTTATAATTTTCTTCATTTACCCTAACAACACACACATATAATAGTTTAAAATTATACACATAAACACAATTTACTTTTCATATACTATATTATATACTATTTTATATATTTGTTTTTAAATTAGTATATAATGAAAGACAGAAAGATATTAGATTACATTAAGAATGTAGATTATGATAGTTTACCACAATCATATAAAGATTTAAGACAACAATTAACTGATGTAGGTAAACAATATGATAAGTTAAAAAGAGATAAAAAGAAGTTAAATGATAAACTCCAAATAATATATAAAGAACAAAAATCAGTATCTAAACAATACACTAAACTATATAATGAATTAAAATTTATCAATAAATCGTATTCCCCAAAATGTTATGTTATTGAACAGAAAAAAAAGAATATTCCTTATCTATATCTTAAGATTGACCACACTAAAACAACTACAATTTTTTTAGGTAATAAAGATGAAGTAATTAATATATTACTTCAACCACATATTAAAAACCTAAACAATAAAAACTATAAATTTAAGATTAATGATTTTTTAACTCCTATAATTAGTGAGTTAATAAATTATGATGATCCTAATTGGTTATCTAATAATAAACTCAATTTAAAGATTATTCTTAGTTCATTGAATGATGATTCTAATCTTTCATTTTTTGAAAGAATAAAAAAATATACTTAAACTATACTTCTTCTATATCTGTTTCTTCATCACAATCAAAGTCTGAATCATTATCGTAATAATCTTCAATCACTTTAATTTCTTCCTTACTAACTTCTTCACTTTTCCATAAAAAACCTTTCTGAAATTTATCATCTAAACTGTTGATGTAATGACATTCTATCTCACTTCCTTTAGAATCATCACCGAAATTATTTATTGTGTAGATGTATACAATACATTTCCCATTATTTAATTCAAAACCACAATATTTGTGTTCATCCCAATAATCATTTTCAACATAATTATCTTCGACACTTCCAATATTTCTATATTTAATAACCTTTAATTCCATTTTGTGAGATCATAAATCTTCCCATATAGTTTCTCCAATTTTTTCACCGTCTTTATAATTAGAGATAGATAATGTTAAACTACCATCTTTGTTTTTTATGTATTGTTTCCTCTCACCATCATTCAGATGATTTTTAAAATTTGAAATTACTCTTAAAGTTCCATCTTCAAACCATTCTCTAAATTCACCTTCTTTTTTCCAACCTTTTTTAGTGTATCTATTTTTTAACTGACTATTTTCAAACCAAATTTTTACAGTATATAAACTATCTTTTATAGGAATATTTTCTAAATATTGATTACCATTTTTAAACCAACTTTTACAATTCACAAAAATCCCATTATCATAATTTCCCAAATCACTTAATTGTCCATTATCATACCAACGTTTATGTTCACCATCTCTTTTTCCATTAATGTAGAATCCATTATCTCCATATTTAGAATACACCATACCATTTAACGGAGTCATATCTAATTTTAAAAATGTTAAAGTGTCTGTTGGTGAAGTTGTTTCATCAATGTGATATCTTATTTCACTATCCGAACAACTGAATAGAATTACACTGATTAGTAAGATTAATATTTGTTTCATAGGTTAATTTATTATTTCACCATCTTTATATTCTGTTGTAAATCGTATTTGACCGTTTTCATAGTATCTTTTAATCCCATTATACTCACCATCTTTATAATTAGTTGTAAAATTTAAATCTCCATTTTCATCCCAATTTTTATGTTCACCGTCTTCTTCTCCATTTATATAATTTCCTTCTAAAGATAATTGACCATTTTTGTACCACATTTTATATAATCTATTTCTTTTTCCATTTTCAATAAAATATTCCATTTGTAATTGACCATTATCATAGTAAGATTTTTGTAATCCATCATACTTACCATTTTTATAATTATTTTCAGATTTTAACTGATTGTTATCAAAATAGATTTTTTGAGATGTTATGATATTATCTTTAATAATTGATATACTTTTTATATTACCATTTTCATCATAACTTTTATATAATCCGTCTATTTTACCATTTTTATAATTACTTTCAGATTTTAATTGACCATTTTCATACCAACTTTTTACTACTCCATTTGACTTACCATTTATTACATTCTGTGAGAATTGTAATTGACCATTATCATACCATTGTTTATGTTCCCCATCTCTTTTTCCCTTTATAAATTTTCCATTTTCCCCAAATTCACAATATACTATACCGTTTAAAGGAGTTGTATCTAATTTTAAATATGTTAAGGTATCTATAGAAGAATAAAATACTTCATCATTCAGATATCTTTTATCTCCATTTGAACAACTAAATAGAATTACACTTAATAATAGGATTAATATTTGTTTCATACATCAAAGATATTAAATCATAATAGATTTAATACATTATTCTGATATACACTTCTAACACTACTACCATACCATATTTTATTTTCCTTACTTTTTATTCCTTTCTCATTCAGATAATCACTAATCTTAAAGTAACTCAAACCATTTTCTCTTAATTGATTTATCATTTCCAATGTTTCGTATTCTGTATTATTCTTAATTAACTTTTTTCCTTTTCGTTTCATTCCAAAACAAATCTTACCATTATAAACTTCCAATACTGATTTCTTATATTGTTTAACATCTGATATCCGTTGACTTAAAACACTTACTTCAAATTCATTAATACTTCCCAAAATATTAAACATCAATTTACCAACTATATCATTACTATTAAAATTCTCTTTTAAACTGATAAATTTAATATTCTTCTTATCTAACAATTCTATAAATTGAATTACATCTTTCAACTTTCTACCTAATCTACTTAAACTATAAACTATTACACAATCAATTTTTTCACTTTTAATTTTAGAAATCAATTCATTCAAACCATTTCTATTACTAATCAATCCACTAATACCATTATCTTCATATATCTCAACTAAATCAAAATCACTTCTATTACAATATTCATTAATTGATTGTATCTGATTATTAATACTATTCTCTTTTATCTTTTGTAATTCTGTACTAACTCTAATATATCCTAATACTTTTTTCATTTTTTCACTATTTAATTAGACAATAACCAACGTCGGTGTCTAAAAATAATGAACACTTTACCAATTTCCACACATTCTCATATAGACATAAAAAAACCTCACTTCAATTAAGGAGTGAGGTTAGTTGTAAAGTTATTATAATATTACATTACTGTAAATGTGTAGATGTGTGAGATTGTGATTATAGTAATATTTCTTAACTAATTACATTCAATTTCAGTTCTTGAATACCATGGATCCCCATCACTATCAGTGTATGTTGACTCATCCAATCTTTCGTCTACACATGAACTATCCCAAGTCGACCTATATGTTTCCGTCCAAACATAATTATTTGTTGGATCACTATCATATACAACATATTCACAATCACATGAAAGAGAACTATCACTACACGAAACCAAAAAAAGACTTCCAAATAAGACTAAACAATATTTTTTCATAATTTTTATTTTTTGAATATGTGTAATAAATTAAAATTTAATCTTCTTAATAGATTCTAACCATTCAATCCATTTTAAAACATTCTTTTTACTTAAAGTAGTAGATTTTTCTACTCCACTTGAAGTTTTAATATATAGATTTTTTGAAAAGTCGTATAATTGAAACTGACCTAAAGAAAAATCAAATTCACTACCCATATATTTTACACACTGTTTTAAATCACTTACCATTTTACTCTTTTCCTCCATTGATGTAATCATTATACTTCCTATATCAACAATTGATGTATATTCCATATTTTGAAAACTACAATAAATATAAAATGAAGTATCAGATTCTCCTAACTTAACACTCATTTTATATGAACAATTTAAGGTACCAATTTTCTTCTCATCTAAATCTTTTTTTATTGTTTGAGAAAAAAGATGTGTACTAAAAACACATAACACTAATAATATTGATAATATTTTTTTCATAATTTTATTTTTTCCAAAACTAACAAAATTATCTAAACTCAATGTTATATTACCCACACATCTCCATATAGATATAAAAAAACCTCACTTCAATTAAGTAGTGAGGTTAGTTGTAGAGTGTGATATAGATTAATCTATTCTTTCACCAACTATACTATTGTATCTTATCTAATTGAGATTCTATTTCTTTCTTTACATTGATTGGTTTTGATACATACTTAAAAACAACATTACTTATACCAGTCCCTGTTATAATAACATCTCCAAATCCAAAAATTCTTCCTATAACTCCTTGTTTAATTTCTACAGTCTCAACTTTTGATAATCTCATTTCTTCAGTATCTCTACCAATAATACCAGATTTAAATATAACTCTTTTAGTTGTTAATCCATTCTCAATAAAAAATAATTTTATTAACCCAATAATTGGAAAGATTAACCATAAAAATAATATGTATTCAAGATATACAATGATATGTATTTCAAATTTTTTTACAATTTTTTCATCTCCTTGAATTGTTTTTTCAATATAACCCATAATTTTTTTTTTAATTCGATTACAATAGTACAGTTTTAATTCTATTATATCTTTTATAAATTAAGAAATATTAATAATATTTTACAGATTCATTATAAATTCCCAATTTTCTGTATTATTTCCATTCATATACTTACAAACATATTCACTATAATTTTGATTACAATCATATTTTCTAATATTTGAATATCCAATACCTTTCCAAAAGTTATGTATTTTTCCTTCAACTTTGTAATATTTCTCATCTCCACAATACATTAATATATGATTATGTAAATGATTCATTCCTTTACTAAATTCACTTACAACAATCCCATCACAGACTATATTATTATTGTTTAAATAATTTCTTAATCTCTTAATATGTTTCTTCCAATCAAAATTATTAATTGGGTATTTGAATGTTAAATCACATATAACATCATAATCTTTCTTATAAGTGTTTAATGAATAGTTTCTTACAAACCTTTTCATCTCTTCTTTTACTCTATCACTTTCCATTATTTTTTCTCATTCGTTCTACTTTATTTCCATCATTCTTTTTTATCTTTTTATCTTTCTTTTCTTCATCATTATAATTTTTTATTACCCAATTATTATATTCTAACTTACTATCGAATATTGGTTTAAATTCCCCCAAACCAATTTTAATTCTATGTTTTTCATAATTATTCATTATTAAATTAAATTCATCATTACTAAATTTTTTATATGATGAATATCTATATGTAAAACGATCTAATTCACTGTCCATTTTAATTTTATCTTCAATAATCTTATTATTAGTTTGATATTCTTTACTAAACCAATTATTAATATCTAATTCACTTCTTAATTCCTCTTTAGAATCTCTATCAAAATAAACATTATATAATCTCATCTTATATAATTTAGTTTTATTCCAAAACATATAATTACCATCTTTAGGTATAAAACTTAAATTCCATATTCCATATGTTTCTTCAAACCAACCTAAAGGATTTACATTAAAATCATTTTTCTTATTTCCTTTTACTTTAAAGTAATACTTCAATTTTGTTCTTTCATTTTTAAGTACAGTTTGATAACTAAATACTTCTATTTTCCAACTATACTTTCTTATTATGATTCTGTAAGATAAATCCAAACTACATAAACCATAATACCAATTTCCTTCTCTAACAAAATTTATTATTCTCTTAATATCATTATCAGACATTCCATTCTTTCTCAATCTATCCTTTTGATACTTCTGTAATTTAAACTCTACCATACTATTGGTTTAAAAATTTACATTCAACATTGTATGATTCTAAACTATCTAATACATTAATTCCATTTAGATAAAAATCTAATACAGAACTTTCATTAAATAATTCCATATCAATAATATCATCACTTTTTTCACCTTTCAATAGGGAAGAAGTATAACTTTTCATTAATAATTGGTTGTTGTTTTTTTGTTTTTCATTTTTCATTTTATATATGTTTTAATTAATATTGATTAACATATATAATATAAGGAATAATGATTTCTAACTAAAACCGATTTCAATTATAGTATAGAAAACACCAATTAATAAAATATTTTTTTTGGGTTTTGGTAGGATTGATTATCTAATTATGATTTTAATTAGATGAAATTAATTGAATATTAATTTATTTAAGAGTAGTAAGGTATAAAATGATATATTATATAAGTTATTGAATAATAATAATTTATATTTTAATATTTACAATTTTGATATAATATGGTTTAAACAAATATTATTTGAGGTATTAATAAATATCTTCAAAAAAATAAAACATTAATTTTTCCTCAATATTTTAAATTCAAAATCTTCAATTTGACTTTCAAAATCTCTATTAATTCTATTCTCCCTAACTTTTCCTTTTCTATAAGTTGAATCTAAATTATTAGGTTTTATAATCTTATTTGTTCTAATTGTTTTGTAATTTTTTTGATCCAAAATAAGACTAATTCCTTTAAAACTTATATTCCTTTCCTCTTTCAAAAATTTCACCAACCTATATAATTTTTGTTGGTAAGATGTGTAATGTGTTGTTTTTGTTAGTTTTGAAGAAATAATATTCAATTTGAATGATAAAATAATATCTTTATCACTTAATAATTTTGAATTTTTATATGATATTTTGTTTGATTCAAACTCAGTCGATAACGGTTGAGTGATTTTGTATCCGATTTTTAGATTCTAAAACTTCCTTATTTAAACTGTAAATTCTTGTGATTGATTTTTAAGTCTTACCATTCACTTTAACTATTCCATTAAGTACTATGAATTGGT
>Ga0206123_10004604_pt1 | contig 10718 bp, 9 predicted proteins | sample Helgoland_Spring_2_FD_160086 | JGI IMG/M metagenome (GOLD analysis project Ga0206123, IMG submission 160086) | Pelagic subsurface seawater microbial communities from Kabeltonne, Helgoland, North Sea - Helgoland_Spring_Bloom_20160316_1 | ecosystem: Environmental > Aquatic > Marine > Epipelagic ... | reverse complement strand
TCGACTATGCAGCGATACGCAACTACGCAATTACGCATCTAGGGATTAGCCCGTGAGCCGGTTTTATTATGTAGCGGCCAGTAGTCTGGGCAAAGGGTGGGGCAAAGGTGTCTGACCCCTTATTGCTACCCCTTATTGCTCTTATTGCGTAAATGACGCCTGCGCGAAAAATGCTTGCTGCCGCCAAAGGTGGCGGCCTCGGCGCGAAGCTATTGCGGGGCGGCATGGGGAGCCTCGCGCTCAAGCTCTCCAACAAGGCGCTCACGTTATTGGTCGCCGTCGCGCTTGCGCGAATCCTGCAGCCCGACGGTTACGGTGTGTATTCGTTTGTAGTGGCCGTGCTCACGTTGGTGGCCGTGCCAGTCAAGATGGGCCTGCCGATGTTAGTGATGCGGGAAACCGCAAGTGCCTCGACGCACGATAACCACGCCTTGGTCGGCGCTTTGTGGCGTTGGAGTACCCGGCTTGTATTGCTGGCGTCGGGAATCGTGTTGCTGGCCGGATTCCTGGCTCTGTGGGCCAGCCACGGCTGGATGGACGGGCACCGCCGACTGACGTTCGCGTTCGGCTTGCCCGCCATTTTGTTCATGGGGCTAAGTGCGTTACGCGCGGCTGCACTGCGTGGTCTTTATCGCGTTGTGTTGTCTCAGTTACCGGAAATGTTGGTTCGCCCGCTGCTAGTACTCGCCGGTATAGGAGTGGTGATACTGTTGGCACCGCAAGATTGGCTCACGTCGGAACGCGCGATGGCGCTGTATACGCTATCGAGCTTGGGCGCGTTCATGGCTGGCGCCTTCCTTGTACGACGGTTTCGGCCGGCGGCGGTTCATTCGATTACTCCTTCTGCTGCCACGGCCAGGGCGTGGATCAGTGCCATCATTCCGCTGGCGGCGCTATCCGGGACGAATATCATTAATAAGAACACCGATATCGTCATGCTGGGTCTGCTCGGTTCCGACGCTCAAGTCGGCGTTTACCGTGTGGCGATGCAGGGTGGACTCTTGGTGATTTTCGGGACACAGGCGCTCAATCAAGTGTTCATGCCCTATTTCTCCAGCGTCCGTGCCCGAGGCGATACCGCGCAACTGCAGCGCCTAGTAACGGCAGGAGCCTACGCAACAACACTCATCGCGTTGCTTGTTGCCGTTATTTTCTGGTTATTCGGGCCAATGATCCTGACGTTCGTATTTGGCTCCGAGTATGTAACAGCGTATTTGCCATTGAGCATCTTGGCGGGTGGTCAAGTATTTAGCGCCGTGATGGGGCAAGTTGGCGCGTTGCTGAACATGACCGGCTATGAACGACAGACACTCATCGCGACAATCGTCTCATTCGGCCTCAATATAATCTTGAATATTACGCTGATCCCGTCCTTCGGGATGGCAGGCGCGGCGATAGCGACCAGCGTGTCATTGGCAGCGCTCAACGTCATCCTGTGGCTATCTGTGCGCAGACGGCTCGGTATCAATACGAGTGCGTTGGCGGTTATCCATCGTTCCGGTCGCCGTGACGATACACGGCAAAAATCATAATGGTGGTCATTTCCTCTTCGCATCAAAGTCTAGAACGGCGATCAGTTCGAATATTTTTCCCGTAAACAAACAGATACGCTGCCTAATTAACTCCCGCTATGCACTACTTATGCCTATAGCGCCCATTAATCGGTACAAGAGACAGTCGTTTATGAATTCATCCACGCAACACGTAGTACACTTGGGTCCGCAAAAATCAGCAACAACATGGCTATATGAGTGCTTCAAAGAACATCCGGAATTAGCTTGTAATGAAAGCTCTGACTCGATTCACTACTACAGCATGCAATTCCATCGCGGTGAAGAATGGTACGTCGCGCAGTTTGAGAATAAACCAGCGGTTAGTGCACGCGTTGATATGTCAACTGAATATATACGTTGCCCACTGACGCCGACTCGTATAGCACATGATGCACCTGACTCATTGCTTATTATGTGCATGCGCCACCCAATCGAGCGGGCATTTTCGCATTATTGGCATGAAAAGAAGAAGAGGCGATTCGATTTTCGATTCGAAGAAGTGCTGGATAATTATGATCTTTTTGCAAACTGGGTGGAGCCTGGACTGTACGGTATGCATCTCGAACGTTGGCTTGCCGAGTTCTCTCGCGATCAACTTCTAGTGCAGGAATTTTCAAAGCTCCAAGAAAATCCAGCTAGTTTTCTAGAAGAGGCTTTACAGTTTATTGGTGTCGACAGTGCGTTTAAGCCACACGCCCTCACCCGCAAGGTTAACGTCGCCCGGCCAGAGAGAAGCATCCGAGAGAAAAGATGGCGTAACCGAATAACCGAAGTTTTACGCCATATGGGTGTGATGGAGCAAGTAAAAAAAACAAAATTAGTACGACGGCAACGCGAAAAAAAATTCAAGACTGGACGTCAGGAATATTTGTCTCAAACAGATCCAAAAATTTTGAAAGAGTTGGAGCAGGTGATCGAGCCAGATATAATCAAACTCGAACAACTCCTTGGAGTTGATTTGTCTCATTGGCGACGGAACGGTAATTATGCGTAAGCAGTACCGCTTTTTCAGGAAAGCAATTTTTCACATTTATGCTAGCGCCAAATCATCGCATAGCATTCAAGTCGGATCCTTTGAACTAACATTCGATACTAGCGACCAACAATCGAAGGATTGGTTCTTTCCTCGCTATACTTTCGGTCGTTATCATGAGCCGGCGGTGACAGAACTAGTTATTGAAGAATTAGGTCCTGCTGATATTTTTTTTGACCTCGGGTCGAATTTGGGTTGGTTTACTGTGCTAGCTTGCCAGATCACGTCAGAGGGTGAAGTTCATTCATTCGATGTAGATCCGCGATTGAACTATTTATTGCTAAAATCTGTAGCACGGCATAGCCAGATTTCAGCCAAGCATATAATGAATACGGCAGCTATTGGAGAAACGACGGGGAAGTTCGGTCAAGTGGTACCGCACCAGGCTGGTAATTTGTCTACGAATCAAGTGCTAGATGCTGCGTATAACGCTGCAGGCGGTGCTCGCTCGGTCGCCATATCGATAGACGATTATTGCGAGGAATGTCAACAGAGCCCAGACTTTATCAAGATGGATATCGAGGGCGCAGAGACAGAAGCTATTCTGGGCATGAAGGAGACGCTGCTGCGCAAGCGTCCGAAGTTGCTTCTTGAGGTCCATCCGGCCCTTATTAGAGAGAAGGGATGGGAACCGAAAGCTTTGATCGATGAGGTGCTGGATGTCGTACCGGAGTACGAAGTCTGGAGAAAGCGGGATTACAGACAAGGAAACGATGCCTCAATCTGGGATTTCGGTATCGGAAGCGATTGGACGGATCGACCAGAGGTGTTGTTTTTCAAATGCCCAGAAGAAAGAGAAAAACTCGCTACATCAGATTGATGTCATTTTGTAGTGAAGGTCGTCGTGATGGCGAGAGGTGGAAGGCGTGACGTTGCTATACGGGCATCGCGTGTTGCCAGGCGCTCGTGGTGATTTCAGGTTGGGCCCGGATGTGGAGCAGGGCGTGACAACTCGAGAGTTCAGCGAATTCGTGTCACGCTATCGTTGCAGAATTGCGAACTGGGATCAGGCTGTGGCGACCTCTAAAATTGGTTTGAGCTTCGACGATGGCTTCAAAGATTTTGCTGATCATGCGTTACCGGCCATAGAAAGGATTGGCAAGCGAGTAGTTCTTTTCGTGACTACTGAATTTCTGGGTCAAGTCCGTACGCCATACGAGTATGTAGTGGGAGAATTGCTTGCGTCGACGCCGGTGCCGGAATTGCCGCCGATTGTTCGGGATGATCAGCATTCAGTATCTAACTCAGGTCAAATATACAAGCGAGTTGTGTCCAAACTTAAGTTAATGGAGCCTCAAGACCGTGATCACGTTGTAAACGAGCTGTGTACGCTGAATGGCAGAGAGCGTGCGAGTATCCCGTCCCCCGATATGTTGACTTGGGACGATCTAGCGCGTCTTGGTAGACACCCGTTGGTCGACATTGGCGCGCATACGCTCAGCCACCCGGTATTGGCTAGAAGTGGATGGGGTCGTGCCTGGCGGGAGATGGCGGATAGTAAGCGTATTATAGAACGACGACTGAGTATGCGAATAGCACATTTTGCGTATCCGTATGGGGCGAACTCGTTTGTGGTGCGGAAGTTGGCCAGGATTGCAGGTTTTAGCATGGCCTTCTCTACTGAGAATGGTCGCGGCGGCAAATTCGCAATTCCAAGACAGAACTTGGTCGCGTATACCTCCGCGGAGGCCTCATGAGCGGTCACCAGGCTACGGTTTTAGTCGGTACGCTCGCGTCCGGGGAGAATGAGCTGCCGGAATGCAGAGAGGCGATTAGGAGGCAGGTCGGCTGCTCAATAACTCACTTTATTATCGAAGGCTTGGGAAATCGGGAAGCGCACCAAGCACTATATAAACGTTTCCAAGATCAGCGGACAGAGTACGATTATTTGATCAAGATCGATGCGGATATGGTGCTGTGTTCGGATTATGCGATCGCTCAGATTATCGAGGTATTTGGCGCCTACCCACGGCTGGATCATCTAATTCTGCCTGTTCGTGATTGGTATACGCAGACCGACATCAATGGTTTGCACACTTTCAGTCACCGCGTGTGTTGGCGCCAGAATAGTGAGAGACTTTTTGTTGACTATCACCCAGAGACTGAAGGCGAGCGTATGGTCCACCGTGGGCATCCGGCCCCGATAGCTTGGCATTCACCGAATCCGGGACAGCAACAGGCTTACCAATTCGGTATACACCGTGCGCTGAAAATCGTACAGCCTGGTCGCAGTGCGATTTCGCGAGGGCAAGTGAAGAGTCAGGCGGCAGTACTCCGTGCGGTCTGGCGTCACTATTGTCGTACTCAGGATGTACGGCTTGCTCTGGCAGTTATTGGCGCTGATTTTATTCTACGGCAATATAGTTACTCTACTAAGTATAGTGGCGATTATAGAAGTCAAGAATTTGCGAGTCTCGAGTCGGCGTTGGATAAGGTAGACGAAAATACTATAGCTGGTTTTTTAGCCCTGCCATGGCAAAATGGAAAAGCGTGGTATTGCCGAATCCTTAGAAAGGTAGGATTGCGATACGTATATTCGATCGCGCAATCGGCTGGCCGGCGGATTGGTGCCTGTGGTGTATGAACCTCGCTGGTGGCTGTGCCCCACAGATCCCCACCTCTATTTAATTCCCGCGGCCTTTCTAAACCATCGGGGTTGCTCAGCGGGGTCTTATGCTGTTGTTGAATCACTTATGAGGCGTTTTATTGTCCTTGCTAAAGTAAAGCAAGGCTTGCATGTATGTGCGACGCTGATTGTATGGACAGCTTGTGTATGATTGTAGTGATTTCGCAACACGAGCGATCAGTTACCGGTGGACACAAGAGGCTCGATCGCCTGGTTTCTCACCTTGCTGATAGCGCGAATCGCTTGATGTGGATTACACCGAAAAGGCAAGGCTGGTCACCTTGTTGTGACGCGCACGTAGTACCGAGACCAGTGTCGTTCCCGGGCGTGCCTACTGGTCTAAGCTTTTTGGTCGGCATCACTAAGCATGCGTATGAAATTAGAAAAGTGCGTGACGATGTTAAATTGGTGGTCACTTTTGGGGAAACGACAATACCAGCGGCACTTTTTGTTAGTTTCTTGACTGGCGCTCCTTTGAGTTTAGGGGTGAGAGCAAATGTACCCAAACGTCGATACTTTAACCGGAAAAATGTGGGTGCCCTACGCGCGCAGTTATACCGTGTACGCGACTTCTTTTTTCATCGGATGTTGCGATATGCGTATCGCAGGTCGGTACAAGTAGTTGTGCAGACGCATCAAGCGCGCCAGCAATTATGTGACTATTACGCGATTCCCCCGCTTGACGTCACCGTTCTGGGAAATGATATCCCAAGCGAGGCTAGGGTGGAGATGGAAAAAAAAGAATTTGCCAAAAGCCCCATAAGGGTCCTCTTCGTTGGCAATTCTAGTGCTATTAAAGGCGTTGATATCCTACTTCAGTCACTAAAGCATTTGCCTGAGACGGATGTGTCTATCCGCGAGGCTACATTGGTAGGCCGAGGTATCGAGAAACAAGCGGCAGCCATCGATTCGACCGTTCGAATAAATTGTATTGAATGGAGTGGCGCTGTTTTTGAGCTTATGCGAACGCACGATTTGCTAATCGTCCCCTCCAGAGAGGATCAATTCCCAAACGTAGTGCTAGAGGCTATGGCGGTTGGTCTACCTGTGATTGGTAGCGATGTAGATGGCATAGCGCACATGCTCCAAGAGCAATTCGTGTTGTTTCCGCCGGGAGATGTTGGGGGCTTATTACAAAGTATGGTTCGAGTTTCAAAACCGCATGGGTACGCGCTTGCTAGGCGTATTATTAATGAACGAAGACATAAGTTCTTATTCGACTGGTGCGAACGATATTGTGATCTTTTGTCGCAGGTCATGCGTTGAGTCACGTGGTGTGTGGCTCGGTTCGTTAGACTCAGAAAAGACCGCCTAGCACTTGCTTGCGACCGTTGGGTATCAGATCCCCGCTTAATAGGAAAGTGATAATGCTTAAAGAAATAAGCGCGCCGGCGGTGAGTGCGTTATCGCGATTTGGAAATTCTATCTATCCTGATCGGAATGCGCGGCCATTGATTATTAGTGGCAGTCCACGCGGGGGCACGACCTGGGCAGCCGAATCTGTCGCTCGGTTATACTCTAGCGATCGCATCCTATGGGAGCCTCTGCAGGACGGTAATATATCCGCTAGAGGCCTGCCGCTCGGTAAACGCCCTTTCTTGCAAGAGGGGCGCGTGGAAAAGTCTGTTGATGATTTTTTTTCTGCTTTGCTGTCGGGCAAATGCGCGAATGCACATTTGCTGCGATTGCGGCAGCATCCTCAGAATATCTTGTCGCTTTTTGGAAATAGACCCCCGGTCATTAAATTCGTGAGAGGCAATGGCGTAGTTGGATACTTACGTCGGCACTTCGATCTTCCTTTGCCGTTGGTAATGATTCGCCACCCGTGTGCAGTAGTCGCTTCGCAGCTAAAGATGGGAATATGGTCTGATCATCCGCATGTCGATGCGGAATTATTGAATAGAATGCCAAAATTGCGGAGTGTTGTTCGACGAAATGCGCCGCTGCACTTGCGCCTCGCTATGACATGGGCAGGCGACGTGCTTGCGGCGCGCGAAAACGCTGAAGATGTCCAGTGTGTTTACTACGAAGATCTCGTTGAACGGGGTTCAAGCACACTATGGCCGGTATTGCAGTCCTGGGGCTGGGGCGAGCCACCGGCAAGCATGGGAGAGGTTATGGCAGCACCAAGCTCCACAACTCATGAATGGTCTACCGTGAGTACTGCTGAGGAAAAACTCAAGCGTTGGCAGACGCAGTTGGCGCCCGAGATTATTAACGATGTCTTGGAGGTTTGCCATCACATGGGTGTCGAAGATTACTGTGAAGGTCTGCGTCCACGCTCTGGGTGATATTGACCCAAAGCGAAGGTTGCCTTGTTTTGACAGGTGAATGCGTGTAATTGTTTGGAGTAGCGGAAGATGTCGCGCGTTTTTTTATGCTAAGAAATCTGTCATCTAGACCTTTCCGTATTGGCAAACGCTGCATGCCGGCGCGCGGGGGGGGGATAATAGGGAGAGGGGATGCTTGAAACGTCGAGTGCGACCGGCGGCACCTTGTCATCTGCTTAAGCCGGTGCGCAGACGTTTCAGAAATTTGGGTTTGGTGGATGAAAGTACGGTAACTGGTGAGTTGGATAGTTCGTTGGGCGTCATAAACTTCCGACCAGAATGGCCGCGAAGAGGGCGAGTAATATAGTCAAACGCAACTTGAAACCTTGATACACAAGCATTAAGTACTAAACGAGCTTGCAAAATATATAGACGCAAACAATGATCATTTCTCACAAATATAAATTTATCTTTATTAAAACAGTAAAGACAGCTGGCACGTCGCTGGAAATAGCCCTATCGGAATATTGTGATAGTAACGATGTTATCACACCGATCTCTGACGAAGATCAGGCCATGCGCAGTGAGCTCGGCTTCCAAGGGCCATGCAATTATCGTTATAACGGGTGGGAGCTAGTGTCAGCCCTTGACAGGGATAAGTTGATACAATTAACACGCGGTAAACTTCCTCGCAAATTCGCTAATCACATATCTGCTCGACAGGTGCGGAATCGAGTAGAGTCCCGATTGTGGAAAGACTATAAGAAATTCACAGTAGTCAGAAATCCGTATGATCGCGCGATAAGTTTATATTGGTGGCATTTAAAACGAACCCAATTATCACCCGCTAATTGTTCGTTTATTGATTTTTTAAGGTCGCAAGCGAGCTCGGTTTTTGGTAATTGGTTAAAGTATACGGAAAATAATACACCACTTGTCGACCGATGTGTAAAATACGAGGTATTAGAAGATGACTTGGGCGAACTTAGCGCAGAATTGGGGTTAGATAAAAACTTATTCGTATCTATGAAAAATATTAAAGCAAAAGGCGGTATTCGAGATGACAGTAATGGTAGATTTAGTCTTCTGGACGAAGAATCGAGGAATTTAATTTCGCACTTGTGTCGCCCGGAGATCGAGCAGTTCGGCTATTTAGAACCGACTTGACAGCTATGAGTTCTAAGCGTGTCTCTTAGTGGGTCTTCTTAAGTCACGCTTCCTGTGTATGTAATTACGGTAGAAGAGTTCGAAGGAGAATTCTATGCATTGACTTAGGCGTTTCGCGAGCTCAATTGGGAGTCAGGCTTATAAAGTTGATCCGATGAGCCAGACTCCGCTGATGCGGTTCCCGTTTTAACTTCATCGGCGGCGGACTGCGAGTAGGCCTAGGGTGCATAGCAAAGCATAATCATGGCCATCATTTGCGATTATCGCGTGATTCGTGCCCTATCAGTCACGAGCCATCTGCGCTTGTTGCGCTTGCAATACCTGCCCAAGCTGCTATACGGCAGTTTTGTACTGTCGCACCGGTGTGACTGTTCTTTCATTGTTTTGATGCGTTATTCTCGCATTGTATTGTAATGGGATAATTCAGGTCTTTGCTAATCATTGAAGGTATGTCTTGAATTGAAAAGTTACCAGAAGATAGTCCATGTAATCGGCAATATGGACCCAAGTCATGGCGGGGCACAAAAGATTGTTGATTCTATCAGGGGCTATGGTGAAGCCAACGGTGTATTCTCCCATCATGTGTTCGCCGCGTTGCAGGTGCAGCACGGATTCGAGGGTGTGCACAATGCGGGGATTCCCAAGACGTTGCTCCCGATGATGATGCCGCGACGTTTGAGATGCTTCCTTAAGGAGACGAAGGCGGACTTGGTGCACGTCCATTCCCCGGTTGTCGGCCCGTGGACTCAGGCGGCAGCGCGACGCACGGGCGTACCAGTGGTCACTACTTTGCATAGCACACCGTCGAAATATAAACGCTGGGTTTGGCAGCTTGAGCGCGGACGACTTCACAAGGACACAGCAATCGCTTGTGTTTCGCAGGCGGTTCGCGACGACTTCGCGCGATACGATGCTTGGCTTGCTCGGGATAGAGCGCAGGTTATCCACAATGGCATTGAAATGATGCGATTTGCTGAGATTGCCAGCCGCCGCGCGACTCAGACAGAGGCGAGGCCGGCTGGTGAGCCTATAAGGATACTCTTATTCGGCCGGATGGATATTCCGAAGGGCGTGGACGTCGCACTTCGTGCGATGTCCAGCCTCGTCGAGCAGGAGCGTGATGTGCTATTGGATCTGGTCGGCGAGGGGCCGGAGTTGCGTCGATTACAGTTGCTCGCGCGCGAGCTTGGTATAGAGCGGCGCGTTATATTTCACGGGTCGACAAATAATGTGGCGGATTATCTCGAGGCCTGCGATTTATGTGTACTGCCCTCGAGATGGGAGGGTTTTGGGCTTACGTTTATTGAGGCGATAGGCTCGGGCGTGCCGGTCGTCGCGAGCGATATTGCGCCTTTCCGCGAGATTTTTCCGGCCTGCCGACATTTTGTTCCAATCGAGGACAGCGATGCGCTCGCACAAGAACTGACACGCGTGATAGAGGCCCTGCCAGCAGAGCAGGTTAACGCGCTAGAGGTGGCGCAGGGTGTCCGAGAGCGTTTTGATGTAAGCCAGATGGCGCAATCGTATATGCGACTCTATGAGCAGGTTCTGAATGCCGGCTGAGTTGTTACTGCTAACGGCTCTGTCGGTTTGCCTGCTGCCGCTGTTGGGCGTGCTCATATTGGCGGATGTTCGGCGGAATACGATTATCCTGCTGGTCGCCGCCGTTGGCGTTAGGCTTCTGATCAATGTGGCGAATCAATGGATGGGCCTGTTTGAGCCGAAGCTGGCAGGCGCCGCTGCCGTACATCTGTTCAATGCCTTTTACAGCGGCGTCGGAGCGAATTCGGGTAGCAGCTTTCTGGTTCAAACGATTCTGGCCTGGCCATTTCTAGTCGTTCATGACTCGCTGCAAAGCCTTATTGTCGCTAACAACGTATTGAGTATTTTGCTGTCGTTTGTCGGTATGCGTCTGCTCAAGCCGTGTCTGTCACGTAAGTCCTGGTTTTATCTGTTGTTCGCCGTGCTGTTTTTCCCGGCGGTGCTCAACTTCAATATGTTTGGCCTGCGTGATCCGATCATCTTCGGCTTCGTTTTGGTCTTCGTGGCGTCGGTGCTTCGGCTTCGCT